>ERZ777305.28-NODE-28-length-222589-cov-16.696833_pt1 | contig 222589 bp, 210 predicted proteins | sample MGYA00374965_ERZ777305 | MGnify/ENA primary metagenome ERZ777305 (study PRJEB29328, sample SAMD00013331) | mouse gut metagenome | study: EMG produced TPA metagenomics assembly of the Metagenome analysis of fecal microbiota from mouse which was promoted...
GGAATCAGGTGCTTTCTATTTATTTTATTTTCCTACAAAAACTTTACCCTAGCGTTTTCCTTGCATTTCCCCATTTTGCATTGTGGCGTCCCCGGCGTGCATTTGATTCCGTAAGGGGGCCTGTAAAAACGCCGGGGACGCCACAATGCAAAATGGGGAAACTCTATTTTCATTTTCGGGGTGGAAAAACACCATTGCCTATGATAAAATTTAATATCTATTACATTTATTTTGGGGACGCGGGAGGAATCATGCATAAATTAACAGGTGGTCAGCAGATTTTTATGGATTTTTTTCGGATATTGGCAGCATTGTTTGTTGTGGTTGGGCATAGTTTTTCTTTTTATCAGATAACTGCCCTTAAAAATCAGGATTATTTCCCGTATATTCAAAATATCGGGGTGGTTATGCTGTTTCTGTTATCCGGCTTTCTGACGGCATACTCGCTTACAGCCAAAAACCAAAACAGAGATTATAAATTTCCTGCTTTTGTCAAACATAAGGCAATACGAATTGCCGGGGAATATCTGCCTGCGCTGGCGCTTATCGCTTTCATTGATTATCTGGCAATAAAGCTGAACGGTGCAAACTACGGTTACCACGCTTCCTATAATGTAAAACAATTTTTAGGCAACTTATTTATGCTTCAGGATACCGCCGTTAATTATATACCCAAGCTTGAAATCGTTCCCTTCGGCTCAGGCCGCCCCTTATGGACCCTTTCCATAGAATGGTGGCTCTATTTATTATTTGCTTATATATTCCTCATAATGGTAAACAGGGAAACCCTTACGCTCAAAAAGAGTTTCTTGTTTTTCGTATTATTGCTTTTCCCTACAGACTATATCATTACCGGAAGAGGAGGCGGGTTGGGCTTTGTATTTTTATTAGGCGTGCTGGCTTACTATATCCATGGCAGGATTACTAAAAAAGCCGCATTATGCATCCTGCCTTTTTCAGTCGCTGCATATATTTTGTATGGACTCGCTTTTAAAGAAGCCTATACGGTGCCTTCCTTTCTTTTGCTGTGGACAAGTTTCTGTTCCTGTCTGAAAATTGCAGAGTCGTGGAATGTAAACAGGAATGCCGTCTTAGCATTCCTGTCCCAAAGCACGTTTATGTTATACCTGATTCATTACAGCATTATAGATTTGATATACAACGCAGATATCGCAGCAGACATTTACTGCAAATTTGCTGCGGGCATAGGATTTTCCATTTTGCTTTCGCTGGTAATGTATTCTGTCTTCGGAAAGCATATCCGCGCAGTTATTCAAAAAGCTTTGCCAGACGGTAGAAGCACTTCCTGAGCACCTCGACCTTCCTTTTGTCATAATAGCCCAGTTTATTTCTGTAAAAACCATAGTGGTTCATAATATATTCGCCATACTTTTTGTCAAGGTTCCACCGTTTTATGCCGCTTTCCGTCATGGAATCCAAATAACTGAAAAAATACCACGCCAGCTTTACATGTATGCCAATAGGATTTTCATAATTATTTTTATGCTTCATGTGACAATCTGCCGCATATCGTATCACATTGTCATTCATCATTAACAAGAACGGTCCGCCGGCAAATACCGGCAGTAATGCTATGCATGCATCCACATATGTTACTTCTGCATCCCTAATCCGATTAATCTGTAACTGATAAGGATTCAACACAACATCCCTGTTTAAAATCGTCAGTTTTATGCCGTCATTGGCAAATAAAATATTGTGGGGCAAAGTGCCTGACACAGTGGCAAGATGTTTGCAGTGCTTCATCAGCCATACCTGTTTTCGAAGGCTTAAATGTTCCGGTGCAATCGTTTGAAAACCGTTTTTGCGAAAAAGCCGTTCAATCGGTTTTTCCCCCATCTGTGTGCTTCTCAAATCCTTGCTTTTCAATCTGGTCATATAGACCTGAGAATAAGTGTTTTCCTTTAATTCCACATTATCCCTGATTGCATCAAAGGTTTCCTTATATTCTTTTTTATAGTAAACTCCCATACGGCAGGAAAGTTCCGGCAGTATCACTTCCCGAAACTGCGTGGGTTTTTCAACCTCAATGATATTTTCTTTTTTGATTCCCAGAAGTTCAAGAAATTCCATGTAATTTCCGCTCATGGGGCAATTACAGGTATCATTTTTTCTGACATAAGCCACATACATATTGGCTGCTTCTTCCCTATGCTTTGCAAAATACCAGCACCGGCCTACCTGTTCCGTCAGAAAATGTCCCCAATGCGGATGAAAGGCCCCAAAATACACCACCTTTTTATCTACATACAGACAGTCCTCTTTCTCTATGGCATATCCGTGACTGATTTCAGCCCCCACCACTCTCTGGGCGCTTTGGGGCATCCAATTGCCGTCTTCATCAAGACAGCCGCCGCCCGCATTGATTCCTTCTCCTGCCCCGGGCCTCATATACGGCAGAATAATACCCTTCGAAATGACCTCTGCGCTGCATTCCGCGTTGTCCAGATAGACTTTATCGCCATTCTCCTCATATTGCGCCTTATTCATTTCATCAACATAATCTAAAACATATCCCATAAAAATAACTCCCTCTTCAACCTTTTCAAGTATTTTTTATAGCCCGGAATTGTCTGAAATTATCTCACACAACATACTTTTTAACTCCTCCATGGTTTCCGGCATCATGACCAGATTGGAAAAAGTCCTGTTAAAGTTGTCAAAATAATGCGCATCGTTCAGACATTTCTTATTTATCAGCCTGTTAATGGAAATTGCTTTTATATCAAACAAAATACCTGCCGTTACCAGAGTAGTGCTTGAATCCCCTATCAGGCACCGGGGCAGTACGGTAAGGCCTGCAAAAATATTTTCCTGCGCCATACCGCCCTTTTTTTCCACGATACAATCCAACTCATCATACCAGTGTAATTGCTTTTCCCGCGGATGGGGCTTCACAATCATCGTTATCCCCTTCTGCTTTAGGAGCCGTCCGACTTCCTGATATATCCCAATGTCCACACGTTCCTTTAATATCTTTGCCTCGTACAGCAGGCTGGGATTAATTAAAACGGCATCACCGTAATACGAGAAATCTTCCTGTGTCCGGTTTTTGGATAAAATCTTCCTGTAGGCTTCTATACAGGCTTCATTCCGCTTCCACCTGCCCTTCTTTCCATGCAGCAGCATAAATTCCGAGGTCATCCCTGCGTTCTGCATGCGTTTCCAGAACCATCTTGCTTCAATACAGATATCCCACAGATTCTTTATCGTCCTTACGATTCCCCATTCCGGAATAATACTTTTTGTTATCGTATAGGGATTTCTCAAATAGCTTGCCAGTCCTTCATCCGTCACAATCACCTTAAGCTGGTACTCAGCTTTCATTTCCGCGATTCTCATGACCATTTCAAAGGAAGGCTTATAGGGTGTAATGTAATAGAACAATGGTTTTTTTTCATCCGCCGGGCCGCATCTGCCGAAAAAACGATAGGAAGCGGCTCTGTCCTTCAGCTTTTGGGAAAGACTTCTCTTTCCATAATGATTTACCACCGGCAGCGCTTTCACATCCAAACCGTCGAGAATATGGAAATCCGCCTCCGAGACGGCAAAACCTGTAATTGGATGCGCCATTATCGCAATATATCCCTTCAAGTCCACCCCCTGCTGCAAAAGATGATACATTGCCGCTTCAATGCCCAATATATGCAGAGGGGTAATGGCGTCTGCATAAAAATTGATTTCTTTTCCGGCTCCCAGCAGGGCCGACATTTCTTTTTCAGAATAGGTTTTCATAGTTGGCAGTCCCTTTGTTTGCAAATCCTCTCACTTTTCTGTCCGGCTATCCGTTTTGCAGCCGTCAATGCGGTTCCTGCACTATCAGCCCAAGCACCTTAAACGCGTGGAAAATAGTGTTGCCATTCTCCTGTTTCCCTTCCAGTAAATCCAGAAAACAATTCATTTCATTTACATAAAAATCTTCCTCGGGAAAAACCAGCTTCCTGTTCTTTTCCGGCTGCCCGCTCTTGTATTCCACCACATTATGCAGCAAATCCACATCCATGCGGTAATCCCTGCAATACAGTTCCAGCCTGCGTTCCGCAAAACGCCCATAATAATCCAGATGCACTTCGATGGTTTTGTCCCCGTAATCGGCCATATAGAGCGACACATCCTCACAGTTTATTTCCAGTTCGGAATATTTTCCCTCCAGATGCCAGACCTTTTGGGGCATCCCGAAAAGAAACGTAAGATAATCCCATTCATGTATCAAATCCAGGGTCACGCCGCCGCCCAGAGACCGATCCGCGCTGTAAGTAGTTCTGTAATCTGTTCCTTTGCGCCATTCCGGCAGGTAAGAGGTGGAAATGGCCCTTGCCCCATACACCTTCTCTCCCCGGTCAATCTGCTGCTTCACATACTGAAGCGCCGCTTTGTACCGGATGGGACAAGCCACATAATAAATGCCTTTTGGCTTTAATCCAAGTTCCTCCACCAGCTTTTCCGCTTTTGTTTCTGTCAATCCTTCCGAAAAAACGGGTTTCTCTATAAACATGGCTTTTGTTTTTCCGACGGTCTGCTTTATCGCCGTAAAGTGCTCGCTGGTAGGATTCGTGATAAAAATCACGTCATAATCGTCCGGCAGCTCTTCATAGGAAAAATACCGGTTTGCCAGCATTGCATCAATATCCGCCGGCAGACTGCTCCTGCTGTGTCTGAGGGCGTCAATGATAAAGGGGATTTTTCGTTCCTTTAAGAGCCGGCTTATGTTTTTGATATGTCTCCTGCCAATGGAACCGAGCCCAATCATACAAATTTTCATGCTGTACTACCCCCGGCCTTCCTCTATCTGCTCCACCCTTTTCAATATCTCCCAGTCATCCTCAAAAAGATAATCCGGCTCCACATCTTTTTCCAGATATTGAAAGAATGCTTCCAGTTCATTGATATACGCATACTCGTTTACAAAAGCGCTGTACTCTTTCTGCCGTTCATAATCCTCACGTTCCAGTACTTTTTCCAGTTCTTTCGTTTCCAGATTCTTTTTCCTGAGGGAATCCGGTGTGCCGTTCCAGTCCATATATATATATTCATTGTAGATTTCCATATGGCGCACGGCTTCCCTGCACACCACATCCACCGCAAAAACGCCGTGGCTGCCGCCTTCATGGACAAGATAAATAAAATAATTATCCGGATAGTCTATCTCCAAATCCGTCATATTTCCTTTAAAAGCATGTATTTCCGTGATTTTGCCAAACACCTTTACCATCCATGGAAGTTCAATGGCCAAAATCTCCCGACAGCCATTGGTTCTTTTATCCGCTGCAAAAAAATCATGGTATTGTTCCCATGGATGCCAATCCGGCAGATACTGCCCCACATGGTAAGTATAGCTGACTGCCTTCCCCCTGCCTTCTTTTGTCAGGACTTCTTTCATCTTACGCATTTCCGCACGGTAAACGGGCGTGGAGGAAAGAAAGAGCTTGCATCCTTTTTCGCGGGCCAACGCCATATTCTCCCGGTAACCGTCCCTCACAAGATTGATTTCCGTAAATACATGCAGGTTACCTTCCAGACACTGGTTTATAAGCCCTGCATGTGACAGAGGAGAACTGCAGACCAGCGCCGCCGAAACGGCTTCTCCTTTTTCCGCTTCTTTCCGGACAGCTTCTTTAGGATTGGTGTAACACACAATGCCAAAATCCCGAGATGCTGCCTGTCTCCGGTCTTCCCTGCTGTCAACGCCGCAAAGCGATACATCCGGCCGGATTCTTTGTATCAGCCTTATTCTTCTTTTTCCCATGGAGCCAAGACCAATCACCATCAGTTTCATATCATGTCCCGCTTTCTGTCTCAAAATCAATATCAAAAAACTGTTTCATCAGCCGGATTCTTCCTTGTTCCAGCCATTTTCTGATGACCGCGACAACCTTTTCCGAAGTGTTCCCGTCACCATAAGGGTTGACCGCCCGCCTGCACTTATCTCGAAAATCCTCTGTACGGGCTTTCTGCATGGCACAAAGAATGTCCTCGCAAACAGGCTCACAGTTGATGACCGTATCTCCCGCCAGCCTGCCTTTCTGCCGGTTGCCTATGTTTACGGTGGGTATGTGAAAAGAGGGGGCTTCCACAAGCCCGCTGGAAGAATTGCCCAATACCATGGCACTGTATTTCAGGGCGCTCAGATACCGCACCATTCCCAGAGACTTTGTCAAAAACAGCTTTCCCGGATGTGTATTTTCCTCCTGTGCAAAAAATTCATCCAGCATGGCATTGATAGTCCTGCCGCCGGCATCCGCATTGGCCTTGGTGATGAGAAACCGGCAATTCTCTGTACGGCGGATTGCCGCCAAAAGCTCTTCCATCTGTTTTTTTTCGCTGCCATTTTCCAACGTGACCGGATGGAAAGTCACTACACAATAGTCTCCTTCCAGTACAAAACCCGGCTGCTCCTTTGCAAGGCTTTGCTGTAGTTCCTCCCTGCTCATCAGATTCTGCCGCATGATATTTTCAACGCCCATAGCGCCCACACAAAACACCCGTTCCGGCGCCTCCCCCAGCTGGATTACCCGTTTTCTGTAACTTTCCGTGCTGGTAAAATGGAGATAACTCAGCTTCGTAATGGCATGGCGGATAGCCTCATCTATCGCTCCCTCCGTAGTCTCGCCTCCGTAGAGATGGGCAATGGGTATCTGCCGGTTCATGGCTGCAATGCAGATTGCCAGGGTTTCATACCTGTCTCCCAGCACTAAAAGCAAATCCGGGGCGGATTCTTCAAAATAATCCGAAAACCGCATTATGGCCTGTCCCATGGTCCTTGAAACGGCAGAAGGCGTATCGCCCTCCTCCAGTATGGGGATTTTTCTGTCGATGGGGATGCCGTCTTTTTCTATCTCCCGATACGTCATTCCGAAATCATGGGAAAGATGTGTTCCTGTAACCGCCACATTCACTATATAGCCGGATACCGCCGACAGCCTTTTGATAATTCCTTTAAGAAGCCCGTATTCCGCTCTCGTTGCCGTTACAATACATATCTTTTTAGGTTTCAATCAATTCATCCTCCGCAAAATCCCGAATGGCTTTTTGCCCCAGCACTGTCTCCCAGCACATGGGGCTGATACCCGTTCCGGGCCTTTTAGTCGTTATATTCTGTTCCGAAAAAACTTCCCCTCGTTGAATATCCCTCCGGGCCACGATACTTTTCCGGGCCACTGCCATATTGGCTATTTCCGATGGAGAAGGCTGCTTTACCCCCGTACCCATGGCTGCCTCTACATGGCGGATTGCCGTAACCATTTGCTTTAATTCATATGGTTCTAAGCTTGCCCTGTGGTCCGGTCCCTCCATGGTCCGGCTCAGTGTAAAATGCTTTTCAATCACTACCGCTCCCATTGCCACAGCAGCTATGGGGATTTCCGTTCCCGTGGTATGGTCGGAATACCCTACCGGTACCTGAAAGCTTTCCTTAAGCGTCAGCATGGCGCGTAAATTCACATCCCCAAAGGGGGTCGGATACTGCGTATTACAGTGCAGCAGGGTGATATCCTTGCTGCCGTGCCTGCGCAAAACCTCAACCGCCTTCTCCACCTCTTCCAGGGTACACATGCCTGTGGACAATATCACCTTCTTACCGGTCCTTGCCACTTCAATCAGATACGGAAGATTCGTAACTTCCCCTGAAGGCACCTTCCACATGCTGACCAGATTGTTCAGAAAATGAATACTGTCTGTATCAAAGGGCGTGGAAAGAAATTCTATGCCTTTTTTTCCGCAATAATCCGCCAGTTCCACAAAATCCTCATAGGGAAGCAGCAGCCTTCCCAGCATAGCACTCTGACTTTCTTCTTTTCCGGTATTCTGCTTCTGGTATTCTGCCATGGGAGCATACCTGGATACCAGCGCATTGAGTTTTGCCGTCTGGAACTTAACGATATCAGCGCCGCAATCCAAAGCAGCGTCCACCAGTTTCCTGGCAAGTTCCAGACTGCCGTTGTGATTAACCCCTGCTTCCGCAATAATAAGAGTTCTTCCCATATTACTCCTTATTCTTCCATCTGGTTTCTGACTTTATTTCCTATAACCAGACTATTATGTTCCACATTCTTTGTAACGACGCTTCCCGCACCAATAATCACATTGTCCCCGATGGAGATATTCTGAAGCAAAGTCGCATTGGCGCCGATAAGGGTATTTTCCCCTATCTGCGCCCCGCCGCATACCACTCCCGCCACTGCCACATGGCTGAAATCCCCAATCCTACAATCATGTTCCACTACAGATGCTGTATTTAAAATAGCCATTTTCCCAATAACGGCATTCGCATTGACGATGGCGCCTTTACCTATGAATGTTCCCTCACCTACCTGCGCATCCGACGCCAGCACAGCTGAGGAATCCATGATAACGGGCAATGTAAAGCCTATGTTTTTCAGCAGTCCATACAACCTGTTGCGCACTCTGCCCCTGCCTAAATATCCCACGCATACAAAGGCATTCCGGATACCCGATTTAAACAGCACCTCCAAATCTTCATCACTGCCGATAATCGTATATCCACGATATGCAAAACTTTCCTTACATGCATTGTCCACAAAACCGGCAATCTCAAAACTGCCTTCCTGTAAAATGGCATCCGCCACACTCTTTGCATGTCCGCCGCTTCCCAATAGGAGAATCTTTTCCATCATTACAGCCCCATCTTCTCTCGCATCTTTTCCAGTTCTTCCAGCTGCCCCATATCCATCCAGTCTTCTTCATCTACCAGATAGGTGCCTACCTTCTCGCCCTCCCTTATGCAGGTCTCGATAATATCAGTTATATCAATATGGGCGTTTTCAGGAATCTTTTCCAGAAAAGCCGGTTCAATTACATAAAACCCAGTGTTGGTATAAAACCGAAAAGCGGGCTTTTCCTTAAATGCCACTACATTTCCTGTCTCTCCCAGTTCCACTGTACCATAAGGAATCACCACGTTTTTCTCGGCACAGACAATCGTGATGATATTTTTCCGTTCTTTATGTTTTTTTAAAATTTCCCCATAATCCGCTTCAATCAGAATATCGCAGTTGGATAAAAAGAAAGTCTCCTTCACCATATCTTTTACCAGCGCAATGCCGCCACCCGTGCCTAAAAATTTTTCTTCTTCCACAAAATGCACCGGTGCAACCGTTTCCCGTTTCTCCTGCTCAATATCATCTATAAAATAAGCCTTAATTAAGTTTTTTTTGTAATTGATAATCATGTAAAAGTCAGAACATCCGAATTTTCGGAAACGCTCCATGATATGCTCTGTGATGGTCTTATCCCCCACCGGAATCAACGGCTTGGGTAAAATATCCGTATACGGCTTTAAACGAGTGCCTTTTCCTCCCGCCATAATGACCACAGGCGCCTTCAACCGGGATTCTTTCAGTAATGTATCTTTTAAAAGGAAACGGATATCCACGATATGATTGTTCTCATCCAGTATGGGCAGAGCCCTGACAGACCGTTCCCTCATCAAATCCATTGCCCTGCGGCTCTCCTTCTGGTAAAGAAATGCAGGATGGAAGTTGGCAATTTCACGGACAGGCGTTTCCATATCCACTCCCCGCATCAGGCTCCTGCGCACATCCCCATCGGAGACAGCCGCCACCAGAACACCGTCCCTGCATACAAAAGCATTGCCCGAGGCATTCTTATCAATTACCTTCATGGTCTCCATCAGAGACATTTCTTCCGTTACGATATAATCCTTTAATGTCATAACTTTCCTTTCACTTCAATCCTGTCCCGCATTTTACTCCCGCTTCTTATTATGGAGTGGAAAGTCATTGGCGTCTGTCTATAAATTGTACAGGTCGACCTTATACTTATCCATATTTTCCTTTAAAAATGCAATTGTTTCCGCCAGTCCCCGCTCAAAAGTAAACTGCGGCTCCCATGCCGTCAGTTCTTTTATCTTCTGATTGCACCCCAGCAGGCGGTTTACCTCACTGTTCTTTGGGCGCAGGCGCTGTTCGTCGCAGACAATCTTAGCCGCCGGATTAATCTGGCGGATTAACTCCTCTGCAAGCTGCCCAATGGAAATCTCCTGCTGTGTCGCAATATTGATTTCCTCTCCGATGGTTCGCTCCGACTTGTAAATCTCAATAAATCCATTGGCGGTATCCTTTACATAATTAAAATCCCTGGTAGGCGTAAGCGCCCCTAATTTGATTTCTTCTTTTCCGGCCAAAAGCTGTGTGATTATGGTGGGAATGACTGCCCTTGCAGACTGTCTGGGCCCATATGTGTTAAACGGCCTTACGATGCTTACAGGCAGGTTAAAGGCGCGGTAAAAAGACTCTGCAAGACGGTCGGCCCCTATCTTTGTGGCGGAATAAGGCGACTGTCCCTGGAAAGGATGTTTCTCGTCAATCGGCACATACTGCGCCGTACCGTATACCTCCGAGGTAGAAGTTACCAGCACCCTTTTCGTACCCAAATCCCTTGCCGCCTGCAAGACATTCAGCGTTCCCTTAATGTTGGTATCCACATAAGTGTCCGGTGAATGGTAGCTGAAAGGAATCGCAATCAGGGCTGCCAGATGGAAAACGGCATCCATCCCTTTCATAGCCTCCTTTACTCCGTTCGGGTCACGCACGTCCCCTTGGAATATTTCAATCTGGCTGAGCAGTTCCTTGGGAAAAGTGTCCAGCCAGCCCCACGTATTAAAAGAATTGTAGAGCACAAAAGCCCTCACCCGGTACCCTTTTTTCACCAGTTCTTCCGTCAGATGGCTCCCGATAAAACCGTCCGCACCCGTCACTAATATTTTGTCCATATGCTTCCTTTCTCACTTCTTATTTGAAAACTTTGCCGTTATCTTCTTTAAATAAACTCCTGCTGCCTTTATACCTTTGGCAGCTATTACCGAGAAGCAGACTGCGCCCACAATCGTACCCACTGCCGTGACCGCATAGGAAAGCGTATCCGAGGCAAACAGATGCGTCATTCCAAGCTTTTCAAGCAGCCTGAAACTCACCATGTGGCACAAATAGATTTCCATGCTGATGCTTCCCAAAAACTTTGTAACAGGATTTTTGAGCGCCCCGCCAAAATCTCCAAGGGCATAAATCAAGATAAGAGAAAACATGACCACCATCACAGCAATATAACCGCCGAGGATAAAGTACCCCGCCACAGAGGCTGTAACGGCAAGAAACACCGGCAGCCGGTGCTTTTTCACAAACGCTCCTATCCTATCGCGATACAGAAAAATCAAGCCGCCGGCCACAAAAAACACTGCACTGTATAAAATATTACTCCTGTCACCTACCAGACCGTGGTCTGCATCAAAAAAATAAACGGTACACAGCCTGTTATACAAATATGCCACTCCAAAGGAAAGCCATGCCCGCCGCTTGTCCGACATCAGATAACAGAAAAACGGGAACAGAAAATAAAAAACAAATACTGTTCCCAGAAACCAGCCGACGCCAATCACGGATATATCCGCATTGGGAAGCAGGCCGAAACAAAGTGTCAGATTTGCAAAAACCTCATACAATGCATTGATACCCGGTGACAATATCAGGTCAATCAGGCACAGCAGTGCAAAGAACGGCCATACCCTGGCATACCGTTTTCCGTAAAACTGCCCCACGGAAATCTCATTATGCATGATTTTATCATAATATCCGCAGCACATGGAAAAAGCGCTAATCATCATAAACAAAAAAACCAGCAGGGTAAAGGACGGAATAAGCCTGTTAAAAACAAAACCGTCTACGCTGTAATTCCCGTTTGCACGTACATGCATCAAAACAATTCCTATTGCCGAAAAGGCCCTCAACCCGTCTAACGTCCCATAATGTCCGGCTCCTCCGGCTGCCTTTGTTTCCTCCAAAACACTTCCTCCAATATCTGTCAGCCACACATAATCTGCTTTTTTGCATTATAGCATTTCCCCGGACAAATGGCAATAATGGAAAGCCTCGCCGTTTCCGCATTTTGCATTGCGGCTGCCCCGGCAGTATTTGTTCCAACGGGACGCGTTCTCACTCGGGTAAAAACACAGCGGTACATAAGATACCAAAGTACGGTATCTAAGTACCGGTGTTTTTACACGGCCCCTTATGGAACAAATACTGCCGGGGCAGCCGCAATGCAAAATGCGGAAACTTAAGCAAAAAGCGGCAGGCATTCATTCGCCTTTTAAGTACCTGCCCGCATCCTTAAAGAAACTTCCCACAATCAAAAGCACGATAAATCCAATGGGAAATGCCGCTATTATCGACACCGACTGCAGGCTGTACATGGAATTCTGGGCAAAAATGAGTGCAATGGGAAACAGAATAAACATAACCGCCCAGAACGTCCTTACACGCTTATCCGGCTCCCTGTCCACAGCCAGTTTTTTATAGGAATACGCCGACACCACCATGGTGATGGAATCAAAGGTAGTGGAGTAAAAGGCAATCATTGTCACCACTAAAAGCAAAAGCCCGAATTTGCTGAGCGGCAGGGTCTCAAAAATTTTTAAGATTGCCTCAGCATAGACGCCTCCCTCTGCCACAAAGCCGGCAATATCCAGCCCATGCTTCATCTGCTGTGCCAGCCCATAGTTGCCTAAAATGATAAAGGAGGTAAAGGTTCCTGCCAGCCCCCATGCATACCCGCCGAGAACCGTGTTTTTGATGGTCCGGCCCTTGCTGATGATGCCAATGAAAAAGGGCGTTGCCACACACCACACCATCCAGTATGCCCAATAGTATATTGTCCAGTTCTGGGGAAAAGCAGTTTCCCTTAACGGGTCCATCCAGGTGGACAGTCCCACAAAATTCTGCACCATATTGCCCAGGGCAGAAAAACCGGTTTCCAGTATGTAGACCGTTTCTCCCCCTGCCACCAGAAAATAAACCAGCAAAGCAAAGAACAGATAAGTGCAGCAGGATGCCAGCTTAGATACTCCCTTGAATCCAAACCAGACTGTTAACGTATAAACGGCTGCAATGAGCAGCAGCAGCATAATGGTAAGACTGACTCCCCCGGACCACCCGAACACATCGCTTACCGCAGAAGCCAAAAGGGGCGTTGCCAGGGAAAAGGTGGTTGCCGTTCCTGCCAGAAGGGCAAAGATAGCGGTCAAATCAATTACCTTACCCCAAAACCCATCCACCCTGTTACCCAGTATGGGGCGGCAGGCTTCGGAAAATTTTTGTTTTTCCCGCCCCCTTACATGCAGCATAAAACCAAAAGCAACCGCCAGCACGATATAAAAACTCCAGGCAATCGGTCCCCAGTGAAACAGCGGATAAGTGGACGCCCACTTCTGCACGCCGCCCATTTGCGTAATATGCGTTTCATTCGCGTACAACGCCCACTCAATCAGGGAATAAAACAAAATATCGGCCGCCATGGTGGAAGTAAAAATCATTGTTCCCCATTTGAAAGAAGAATATTGCGGTTTTTCCCCTTTTCCAAGTCTGATTTTCCCGTATTTGGAAAAAGCCATATACAATGTGCAGCCGAATATCCCCACTCCTAAAACAGCATAGTAGATGCCGCAGTCATCACCCAAAAAGCCGCGCACCACCTGTAATACCATAGCGGACTGTCCCGGCAGAAGCATAAAAACAACCGATAACAGAACGATACCCGCCAGTGGCACCACAATGGAAAACCAGTCTATTTGTTTACTCAGTTTATCATTTTTTTCCTTCATTTTTTACTCCCTTTCTTTGCGCAGCCCTGCATAACTTTTATCTGCCCTAATCAGCTCTTCCATACTGTCAATTTCCAGCACATCCCCATGCTCCATCTGCCGGATACCCAGCTTATACTCTTCGGGATGACAAAACAGCGCCACATCATCCCAATATATCTGCCTGTTCTTTTTTTCTTCAAACTCCAGTTCAAGATGCTTTTTCAGCCTGCGCCCGTCCTCCGCGCTCCACCGGGAAATACTGAAAAGCTGCCATCCCCCGCTTCCTCCATTCCTGCTGCACCCTGTAACGATGCCGTCCTTTACGGTGAGAAGCCACTCCGGTGTGTATTCTTTTGTCCACACGGCGTTATACCCTGAACGGTCAAAATCAGGGGACAGAATATCCGCATTTTGAATTATCAAATCCCCGTCAAGGATAATGGCATCTTCTATATAATCCCTTGCCGCATACAGGGAAGAAATATTGTTGCTGACATCAAAATAAGGGTTTTCTATCAGTTTAAGCCCCTTGTTTTCTTTTTCCAGACATGCAAACTGTTCCTTGAAATACCCGGTCACCACATAGATTTCTGTAATACCGTTGGCATGAAGGCCCCCGATGACCGTATCTATCATCCGGGTTCCGTTCACCCGCACCAGGGGCTTCGGCGTTTTTAAGGTAACCGGCTGCATCCGGTTTCCGATACCGGCTGCCATAATAATTGCATGTTTTACTTTGTGCATACCGCATCTCCTTCTCCGTCTGTCATTTCGCCGCATGCTATTTTATAATAGTCTTTTGCATACCGGTACTGCCTTAACGAATACTCCCCAAATTCAACCCCCTTGATTCTCTTATACTCGCACCAGTTGCTCCACAACAGACCGCATGCCGCAATATAACAGTAAATCTTTATCCGGGTTTCTCCAAAACATCCCTCTTTGAAATAGAGCTGAATGGTATCATCTATCTGCTGCCTGTCATACAGGGAATAAATACAAAACATGGCAATGTCCACATGAGGGTCCTGCATTCCGGCATATTCCCAGTCAATCAGTCTCGGCAGAATCTCCTCTTTTTCCTGTACAAAGAGAAAATTATCAGGTACCGCATCTATATGGGTCAGCACCTTTTCCTCAACATGCGCGTCTATGAAAGGCTTCAGGGAAAAAACTTTTTCCTTGGTAGATTCATAATCCTTAAAGGAAGAAGGCGCGCCGCCCCATAATGATTCATAAAACAATATCTGTCCGAAAATATCAAAGGTATGCTCCACTTGAAGCTTCCTCTCATGGAATGCCCTGAGTTTATCCATACATCTTGCAACATCCTCCCGGTCATCGGGATTACAGACCCTGGCTCCCTCCCAAAAGCGGGTGATTTTATAACCGTTTGCCGGATTCAGGTAAACAATGTCGTCACATATATCCTTTCCCGCAATGGCTTCGTACACAGCCGCTTCCTGTGTCCGGTTGATAAGCATCTGTGTCCCCTCACCCGGAATCCGCATTATATATTTTTCGTTCCTGCAGGAAAACAGGAAAGAACGGTTCGTCATTCCTTTTTTCAATACCGTAATATTCTCTATTTCTTCGCTTTTTGCTTTCAGCGCCTTTGCAATCGCCGTAATCGCTTCCGACTGAAGCTGTCCGGAACCGCCGTCCAGTTCCCGAAGCTGTTCATAAGTATTGATTTCCACCACCCGGGAGGAAGAAACCACCCTGGCCCGGACCAGCATCCTGCCTTTTTGGTACAACGCCTCCTCCCAAAATGCATTGTCATACCTGCCATCGGCACAAAGCTGCAAAATCCGGTTTCCGGCCACCTCTGCCTCGTGTTTGAGCAGATAGCAGATTCCCACCATGGCATTTCCGCCTGCCATATCCGGAACGGAAACCAGCTCCATTTTCCTGTTGATGCGGACCGTGCTCTCATTGTCCACCAAGTCGCTGACCATATACCAGGAATACATTTCATGCCTGCTAAAAGGATTTGTTTCACACCAGATGTCACAGGGAACAATATAAGTATTAGACAGATGGGAAAGGGCAAGCTTCAAAGAATGAAGATTATTTTTGGCTGCATAATCCGGATTAACGAGCAGTTCCACGCCGAAATCATCCATCAGGTATTCGTACTGCTCCTTCATAAATCCTACCACGACATAAATTTCCGTTATCCCCGCCTCATGGAGCTGACGGATTAACCGCTCAATCAGAGGCTCCCCATGAACCTCCAGCAGTCCCTTCGGGACTTCTGTGTTGATGGGCACCATCCGCATACCGTACCCGGCTGCAAGAATCACCGCATTTTTCGGCGCCTTTTCCTTCACCTCAGCCAGCGCCTTTTGTGTAGGACGCATTTCTTCGTCCAGATAACCCTCCTCCGTCAACAGCCGTACAGACCGGTTAACCACCCCCAGAGAGTGGCCGCATGCTTCGGCCAGAATCCTCTGGTTCAGATATGGCTCATCCAGCAGTTTGTTCAAGATATCTCCTTCTTGTATGTTCATATACTATTCCTTTCTTTCATTTCATGAACATCTCGTCAAAAAAAATAATGCAGGGATATAATAACATATATTCCTGCATCTGTCAAAATATTATTTTTTGTAAACCTTATACCTATGATGGCCTATCCTGTCCTTTTCGGGCGGGAGTTCCATATAATTTCCGTAGATATGCCTAAGCACCGTATCATATGCCTTCGGCACCCTGAATTCGTATTTGTCAAAGGACATCCTGTCATATTCGTCAAACCATGCCCTCTCAAAAATATCTTTTTCACCGCCTGAAAGCCAGACAATACAGCCCACATAGCGGCTGGCATCGTAATCCTTCCGGCGTGCCAGTTCTGCCAATTTATCCTGAAACCTGTCTTTTCCGCATAGCTTTGCAAATAAAAATACCGGAAACTTGATTAATTTGCGTAGGAAAGAGGTTGTATTTTCTATTGCAAACCGATTTCTGGTTGCCTGATAGCACAAGGAAGACAATCTGTCGCCCTTCAAGCCGTATGCAAGCGCCTCCTCTTTTGAACCGCCCAGCCCGTCATAGGGATAAATATCGATAAATATCCCCATTCCGTATTCCTTTTCATTATCCATGACAATCCTGTACCTGTCATCACTGATGCGCGTAATCATATAGGGATATGCGTCGCAGACATCATGGTTAAACACCTTTAAATAGGGATGCCCCGCAAAGTTCGTATCCAGGTAAGCCAGTAATTTATCGTAATCCGGTCGCGGCATCATAATATCCACATCGTCATCCCATGGAATATAGCCCTTATGCCGTACTGCCCCAATCAAGGTTCCGTAAATCAGGAAATACCGAAATCCCTGTGCTTCGCAGATGTCCGCAATGGTTTTCAATATTTCCAATGAAATTTTCTGCATATCCTTCAGCGAAATTTCTTCTGTCATTTTTATTCAATCCTTTTCCTAATTTCCTTTATATATCTGCAAAAGCTTCTTACACATATCATCGATGCCATATGTCTGTCTGACATGTACCGCCGCTTTTTCCGCTTTCTTAAGGCATTCTCCGTAATTATCAATGGCATAGGCAAGTTTTTTGGCCAATGCTTCCGCATCTTCACAGGGAAACAAAAGTCCATAGGTTTCGTCTCCCATGATTTCCGCCGGACCGTTTAAATTGCTGGCTATGCAGGGCACTCCCGATGCCATCGCTTCAACCAGTGCAATTCCAAAGCCTTCGGAACGGGACGGCAGCACGAACAAATCCAGCGTGTGCAAAAAAGAGGCAATATCCTCCACATTTCCCAAAAATATAATATTTTCCTCCACATGCAGCCTTTTTGCCTGCTCTTTTAATTTTGAAAGAGCCTCCTGCTGTCCTTCTCCCGCCGCTCCGGCAAAATAACAACGGATTGCCGGGTTTTTCTCCTTTATCCGCGCCACTGCCGCAATCAGAATATCCTGTCCTTTTTCTTCCGGCTTGATTCTCGCCACATTGCCTATCACGATACGCTTTTCATCAAAAGTCTTTCTTCCGTCTGTGGAAAACTTGCTTACATTTATGGCATTATAAACCGTAACCGTTTTTCGCGGCGCCGCACCATATGCTTCTATGTCCTTTTTCACGCTGTCCGATATGGCGACAATTCTGTCGCATATTCTGTTACGGTACCATCTGCGCAGCCTGTTTACTGCCTGATACTGTCCCATTCCGTGTATGGTATATATGATTTTGGTTTTCGGAAAAAGGATGGGATGCAGCATCAACAGTTCCGGCGTATCAAAGGAATTGCAATGAACCGCCTCAACTCGATGCTTTCGGATAAAACCGGCCACCCTGCGCATCGTGTCAATACGCCCGCCGCTGCCCGCCGGTCTTTTTTGCAAAAACACGCTTACCCTTTTGTCGAGCGCCCCAAGCAGGGAATCATCATAAAGGTCATTCACAATATAGAGAAATACCTCATTTCCCCCGGCGGTCATCTCATTACAGATATCCGCCACCAGACGTTCCGTTCCCCCCATCGTGAAAGAAAACATAAGGTACATTATTTTCATGAGAAAGATTCCTCCTGAAACAGTTTGCGGTAATAAGTTCCCTGTAATGCCTGCTGTTCCTCGGATGCCTTGTAGCTAAGCTTGTGCAGGGGACTCATCTGCCTGACAGCCTGCCATATTTTCTCATCATAAGGCTCATAGAGACGCAGAAGCAGAATATGGGGAACGGCATTGCTGAAAGGCACTACTTTCTGCCAGCTATCCGGATAAGCCTCGATTGCCAGTTCAAACATATCATGAATTAAGTAATAGTCCTGTAATACCCTGTGCTTTTTCCAATATTCATACAAAAGCGCGCGGGTCAGCAGCAATATGGGATGATTGGTGCAGGCCGTCATAAACCAGCTGGATATTCTGGTACTGTGACCATCCAGACCCGGCTTTAAGTCCTGAAAAGTAAAAAGTTCCGAGTCCAGAAAATAGTCCGGTATCCGGTCGGAGGAAAAGAACACCGTGGCATCCACCCATGTGCCGCCATAGGTTATTAAAAGCTCCAGACGCAGCAAATCGGACATATGGGTTTTGCTTATGCCGCCACCTTCTATTTTCTCACTGATATAATCGGGAAAAGTCACATATTGCCTGTAATTGTCCTCCGTTAAAAGGATAATTTCCCTATCTCCCAGATTCTTCTCAAGGGATTGAAAGCACTTTTGCACCAGCAGGGGGGCATTCTCCATGCCCTGCAGCCAACAGACCCACACCTTACGGCTTTTTTTCATGGGTATTCGTTCCTGTTCTTTTTCCCAGCCCAGATACTCCTTGATAAAACCATGATATTTCCGCCGCATTTTTTTGAGGATGCGGTTATTGATGGAAAGTCTGGCTATCTCCAGAGATTTTCTGGAAAAGCCCTGGCATAGTATTTGAAAAAAAGCGTAAAACAGTACATGGGCGCGCCAATACTGCCGGACCATGTCCATTCCTCCTGCTTCTCTCCATAATTTTATAAAATGTTTCATCTGTTTTCCTCATATCCGGTATCGGTTTCGGTCTGCTTTCCTGTCAGAAATAACGTTTCATACCGGTTCACAATGTATGGCCAGCTATATGCATCCGCTGTCCTTTTCTTTGCCTTTTCCCCTAACGCGCTTATCTGCCCCGCAGACATAGCATCCGCCTCTGCAATCAGGGCCGACAGGCTGCCTTCTTCCTTCCTCCAATAGAGCGCGGCATCCTCTCCCACCTCACGGTTAAAGCCCACATCCAAAAGCAGGTTAAGCTGTGTGCTTCCAAGCGCTTCCAAAAGACTGGGATTGGTTCCTCCCACTTCATGACCGTGAAAATACCCGTAAGCCTCTTCCCTTATTTTTTTCAAAAGTTCCTGGTCATAAACCGTTCCCACAAACTTAATCCGCCTATCACTCCTAAAGTGCAGGCGCTGTTCCAGTTTATTTAAAAAGGCATCGTTGGCAGTTGTGATTAACACAAGGTCTTTTGATGTAGCGGAAGCCATAAATTCCTTTATCATAATTTCAAAATTGTTTTCAGGTACAAACCTGCCCACAACCAGATAATATCCACATGGAGTAAGCTTATTACCCTCCATCCAGCTTTTATAGCTTTCGCTGTCCGACGTAAGTCTGGAAGGGCTGTTATCTGACCCATAAGCAATAAAGGTTGTCCGGGGATGATATTTGACGTAGTCCTCCTGTATATAGCGCTCGATATTTTTGCTGTCACAGACAAGCAAATCCGCATGCTTTACCATCAGTTTTTCGGAGAATTTCCAGTACCGGCGGACCGGCGCGCTCCATTTCCTGCGTTTCCATTCATGCCCGTCCGGGTTTACATACAGCACGCCCCCAAGCTTTTCTATTTGTTTCTTATAATGGCCTATAAAAGGACCGATTCTGCACGCCAGCACATAAAATACCGGACGGCCTTCCATGCTATGCTTCCTGCAATATCTGATGCAGGCACGCAGAGCCGCAATGTCGTAGTATATTGCTTTCGCCGGTCCGATGGAAGGCACCTTTACCATAAAACATCTTGCGCCATTGTGCTCATATTCGGTATTGCTGTTACCCATGCAGGCCACGTGATATTTGATTTTGTCTTCGGTCTGATATTCCGTAAGCTTCTCCACAAAGGTTTCAAATCCTCCGTATGCTGCCGGAATCCCCTTGCTGCCAATCATAAATACCTGTTTATCCATGACACCTACTCCCCTTTCAATTTCTTTTTGAGGGAAAACAGAAACCGAAAAATGCCAAAGTGCAGTCTTGCAAGCCATCCTACGATATACGGCAGACTGCGGTATTCCCGAAAATAATACAGACAGGAGGTAAATCCAAACGATATTCCCTGCAAAACCTTCCATGCCTTTTTCACAGTCTGTCCATGTTCATGAACCACTACTATCTGCCTTTCATAGTACATACACTTGTGTATCCTTTGCAATCGCTCTGCAAAAATCATTTCCTCACCATAAAGGAACGTATGCTCATCAAACCCGTTCGCTTTACGGAAAGCATCTGCCTTAACCAGAAAAAAAGCGCCGGACACCCAGTAGACACGTCTGCTCTCATCCTGCTTTCCAATGTCCAGATTGGTAATGAGCCCGGTAATCTTGCAAAACTTCGGCAGCAGCAAATCAAAATAAGTGAGAAACAGCTGCTTACCCGCTCCCGTCTTTTTCCATGGAGTCTGCGGCAAACCGTCCGTCCCCACCAGTTTGGGACCCACGACTGCTACATCCTCATACTTTTTCATGGGTGATAACAGTACCTCCATGGAAAAATCCTCCGGCAGTCTGAGGTCATTATTGCTAAACAGATAAAAGCTGTCTTCCGGATAAAAATGTTTTGCCGCAGCAGCTCCCAGATTATTTCCTCTGGCATAGCCAAGATTTTCCCATGCTGCAGCATACAGATACTCCCAACCCTCTAAATTCCCTTTATAAACCGCTTTCCCACCGATGTCTGCCTTTGCAGGAACAGGTTTATTTCCCGTCAGTTTTTCCAAAAGGGAAAGATTTTTTTCCCCCTCCTCCGCATTGTCTACAAGCACAACATGCAGAATATCCTTTTCTATAAGCTTTTGCCTGAACTCTTTCAAATACCGTATTGTTTTGTCAATCGTTTTGTAGTCTACAATAATCAGTGTAACCATTATATATCCTTCATACTTTTCAAGGTTGCTTTTCCGTCCCGGATTTCATAAATATAATCACAATTCTGGATGGTCGTGAGCCGGTGTGCAATAATAAGCAGTGTCTTGCTTCCCTGCAGCATTTCAATTGCCTCCATAATGGCTTTTTCCGTTTCATTGTCCAGCGCGGAAGTAGCCTCATCCAGTACCAGTATTTCGGGGTCATTATACAATGCCCTGGCAATGCCGATACGCTGTCTCTGTCCGCCGGAAAGCCGCACGCCGCGTTCCCCGATATAAGTATCGATACCATCCTCCAGCCCTTCAATGAAAGCTAAAAGCTGTGCCTCCCTGAGCGCTTCCCTGACCCTGTTGTCGTCAATTTCTTCTTCCGCAACGCCGAATGCCACATTTCTGCGGATACTGTCATCCATCAGGTAAATGGTCTGGGGAATATAGCCAAGTTTTTTATGCCAGCTGTCCATATGCAGATACACATCCTTACCGTCAACCAGAATTTGACCTTTTTGGGGTTCCAGTACTCCCAGTATCACATCTGCCATGGTAGTCTTGCCTGCCCCCGACGGGCCGATGAACGCCACCGACTTATTTTTCGGAATGGACAGACTGGCTTCTTCCAGAACATATCTGTCCGCATCCGGATACTTGAAGCAGACTTTTTCCACCGTGATTTCTTTTTCAAAAAGAAGCTGCCCGCTCCCCTTACTGCGTGCCTGATACATGCGCAGCAGGGCATCCGCCTCCTCAATATCCTTACAGACCTCGTTCACTGCAGAACGGTTAAAAGACATCGTTCCCAGACATCCCGACAGCCTGCCCGCTGAAGGCAGCAAACGGAAAGCAGCAATGGCAAAAACGGAAAGCACCGGCAGCATATGCGTAATGTCAGCGCCGTTCAACAGCTTTACCGCTACGATAATCAGCAAACTGCTGATACCCAGCATTTCCATTAGCGGTCTGGGCACTATGGTCGCCAGCATATACTTCCGCTGTTTATCAGCATAGATTTCCGCATTTTTCTCATAGCTGTCCAAAAAATAAGGTTCCCTGGAAAGTATCTTGATTTCCTTGATACCGCCCAGGGCCTGTTGTACCCACTGCACCCTTTTAGCATTGGCGCCACGGCTTTCTGCACCGATATTTCCGATTTTTCTGCGAAAATACCCCATAAATATCAGCACAAGCATTCCCAGTAACACCGCAACACCTATGGTAATGGTAACGTCCACAATCAAGAGGTACACAAACAACGCCAGGCAAACGCATACTTCCGTCAGAAACTGCAAAAAAGCCAATACAGACTGAAAAAAGCCTGTCACATCCTGTATAATGTTGCGCTGAAGGGCAGCGGAGTTACGGGAAAGATGAAATGTATAATCCTGATGCATATAGCAGGACAGCAATTTACATTCCAGCCGTTTCTGTCCCTGATAAGTAAATTTATACTGATAATCATATAAAAAAATAAGAAAAAGATTTTTGCAGATATACACCGCTACCAGCAAAAATGCCAGAAACACCAGAAATTCATTGACATTGCCAATCCGAAGCCTGTCATAAAGGAAATACATCCAGCCGCTTTCCGATATGCTGTCAGGACTCATGGCAACATTGACAAAGGGCATAATGGCGGAAACACCTAAAAGTTCCAGCCCGGAACCTATTACCGTAAGAAACAAAAGCAGTACCAGTTGTGCCCGCTGTTTTCCGTTAAATACCTTTATTATCCTTTTCACGCTAACCTCCATGCCGCAGCTATCCTGTATTTCTATTTGGAACCCCTGCCCGTAAAAATAACCACAATCGTCTTTAACAGTATCTTGATATCCAGGGCAATGGACCAATTGTCAATGTAATCCAAATCGTACTTTACCACCTGCTCAAAGTCCTGAATATTGCTCCTGCCACTTACCTGCCACAACCCGGTCAGTCCGGGCGTCATACTGAGTCTTCTCCGGTAATAAAGACTGTACTGTTTAAACTCGTCCTCCGTAGGCGGTCTGGTTCCCACAAGGCTCATATCCCCGATTAGCACATTATAAAACTGGGGAAGCTCATCTATACTGGTCTTGCGTAAGAACTTGCCCACCTTTGTAATGCGGGGGTCGTCTTCCATCTTGAACATCAGGCCTTTTATCTCATTCTTTTCCTGCAATTCTTTTTTCCGTTCCTCCGCATCGGCATACATGGAACGAAACTTATAAAACTTAAAACGTCTGCCGTTTTTTCCTATCCGCGTCTGTGAAAAAAATACCGGCCCCTTGGAATCTAACTTTATAGCAATTGCTACAAAAGGAGTCAGCAGCGCCGTGATGAAAAGCCCTGTCAGCCCGCCTGCAATATCCATCAGGCGTTTTACCAGCTTCCCGACATAATCAAAACGGTACAGGGAATAAGTGACTACCGTGTAATTCCCAAAAGTGCCTAAGCTGCTTCCCCTGCTCTGCCATTCTACTATATCGATACTATAGTGGCAGAGAATACCCATGGATTCAAAATCCCGAATCATATCCCGGATTACTGTCTTGGGCATCTCCTCCACCCGGATAAATACTTCATCCAAAGGAAGCTGTCTGGCTTCCTTCATCAAGTTGTTTCCATCTGCCACAATGGGGATGCCGTCATAATCTGTACCTGCCTCCTCTGCATCCACAACGGCTATGGCGGAAATATCATAATACACCGGCAGGCTGCTTTTTAACTGCTGCATGGTTTCTGCCAGTTTTTCTTTTTCCACTACCAAAAGTGTTCTGGTTCTGCTCTGTTCCCGGCTGAAATACTTTCCCATCACCACTTTTATTGCCGCATGTAAAAGAAATGTGCACAATATATTTATAAGAAAGAAATAGCCAAACAGAAGTCTGGAGAAAAACTCTGCCTGTTTAATCAAAAACAAAAAGCAGCCTACCACCACAGACATAATCACATTGTACTTAAACACCCTGGTAAATTCCACCAGATACCCGCGTTTGGAAAAACTGCGGTTCCAATCCATAACCAGACTGTAAATGACACAGAACAGCAAAAAGCACAGGCAGGTTGTATAATGCATCTCCCTCCTGTTTGAAAAGTCCTGCAAATTAAAGCGGATTGCCACCGCAGCCAGATAGGATATGATAATGGAAAGCAGGTCAACCGCCAAAAGACAATAGACTCTGGCTATATGATTTTTCTGTGTTGTCTCGTTCAAATCCCCATCTCCCTTTACTTTTGAAACAATTTTTTCACCTGCCAGAAATGTCCTTCCGTTCCATGTCCCAGCAAAAATACTTCGCTCCATGTGCCGGCCAGCAGCAGAATGACATAGTTCCTTGCCAGATACACCGAAACGGCATGTGCTTCAAATACAGTATACACGGCAAACAGGACAACCATAAGCAATGCCGCCGCATCCTTTTTCCTGTAACTCCAAAATACCTGTAAACAGTTTACAAGTACAAACACCGCTCCGGGTATAAAGCCATACCAGTAAAACAGCCTCATAAAACCCATATCAAAATAGTTGATATTTTCCGGCACCGAAAACAAGGACCACATATTGATATTACCATAAAAATATCCCCAGCGCACCCTTCCTGTCACAAAACGGTCCATCCAGGAAAAAGGCCCCTGATGATACCCATACTTTGCTATCACCACAGAAAAGAATACACAGCCCAGTACCGTCAATCCTCCCAGCACATATACCCACCGCTTTTCCTTTAAGGATGGCGCCAGAGAAAAAATCAACGCAGCCAAAAGCGTAAAAGTCACGGAAATCATGCCGGTTCTTGAAAGAGTGAGCAGATAGAGTCCTATGTTGGCTGCTTCCAGAAGCAGTAAATGGTACCATTTCACCCGTTCAAAATACAGATAGATTCCAAGCGTGGTAAGGGCCCAGAACATACAGTGCAGCGCATTGGGATGACCAAGCCCGATACAGTACCTTTCCAGCGGCGCTCCCGCCCCCCTGAAATTTCCGTCCACAATGGTCATTTTTCCGTAAATCCCAAGTATGGACAATCCCATCAGGCATACCACTCCTGCCAGCGTCACATAAAAGGTGGTTTTCATCACGTTTTTCAGGTTTATATCCTTGGCGGCCGCCACGAACGCCACAATTCTGATAATTTCATTTCTTTCAGTGGCAAAATACGATATTGCCCCCAGCGCCAGAAACGCCGCCATCACCAGCCATTCCTTTAAGGAGTATTTCGTCATGGCAATTTTCAACGCGCAGAGTGCAAAAGTCAGCCTGAAAAGCTGTCCCTCAATCGGATTGATGTAGGCGCTCTTGTCCACTATCACAATTCCCAACTCTATAAGCAGTGTCAGGTAAAAAAGCACACCGCCCACTTTTTTTATCTTTTCTTCCATATTCAAACACCTTTCTTCCTGATTTTGACAGAATACATGGTTTCATGACCCAAGCTTTCTTCCCGCCGCACGGATATAACATGGCAGCAATTCCCTGCATAAATAAGAGAACCTCGCTATCCAGTATGCCGAAGCCTTTATATGGCAGGCTTTTGCCGTCTTTGCTCCCTTTCCAAACCTGATGATATATTCTCTCAGGAAAAACTCCCTGCACCCCTTATTTTCCCACAGACAATATTTCCGGTACATAAACAGATAATCCTGAAAAATACGCTCGTCCCTTTCGGAAAAAGAATGGGTATACTGCTCTTCATGCAGACCTATGGAAACAAGGGGCTTGTCCGTATGGACAAACCGGGGATTCGCCTGCAAAAGATGCAGGTATAATTCCACATCCGACGCCCAGTTGCTTTTTTCATCAAACATGATACCGTTTCTCCGGTATATTGTGTCACTGGGCGCACCGATTTCATTACCCATGAAAATATGGCGCCAGTCCTCCTTTAAGCGCGGAATAAACGCTTCGGAAACCTTCCTCTTATAACTTGTTTTTTCCGAAACCTGAAGACTGTTTGAAAAGGCCAGCCCTGCATCGGGACAGCCGTCCAGCATTTCCACAAATTCCGCCAGACTTTCCGGATAGGTGAACCAGTCATCCGAAAACATTATCTTAATGTATTCGCCCTGTGCCTTTTCAATCGCCGCATTCCAGTTATAAATATGTCCAAGATTTTCTGAATTGTGTGTGTAATGAATCCTATTGTCAGAAAATTCACGCACCAGCTCTTCAATTTCATTATTGTCAGAATCGTCTGTGATTACTACTTCAAAATCTGTATAAGACTGCTCCCTGACTGATAAAAGCAGACGTTTCACTTCTTTTACGTTATTGTAGGTTGGCACACAAACAGATACTTTCGGCATATGCAACAGCCTCCTCTTCTTCACTGCCTTCGCAGCAGCTTTTTGACGGATTTCTTGCAAAAGATAACAAAACTTCTGCCTGTTTCCCGAATCCTACGTCTCAGGTGCCTGCCTGCCGCCGTCATTTTCGTATCCTCGGGCTTTATCAGATGGGCAAAATCCTTCTTGTGCTCCCTTAAATATGCAGGAAAGGTTTCATCGATAGGTACCTGCACAAAAACCGCATCCCTTCCGAAGATGTCCTCGCCATCCTTGATTTTATCCTCCACTTCTGACAAGACCGATTTTTTATTGTACTCCTGATGCGCCGCAGAGCGCACCTTTTCGGCAACACGTTTTTTTACATCCTTTTCGCCGCTGCCGCCCATATAACCAAAATGCCAGCCGCCGTCCTCTATGCGTACGCCGTTTTCTTTGCATTTCGGCCAGCGAAGTTCCCCCAACGGCATGGTTTTTGCCACCTTGTAGCTGCAAATCTTGCTTCCCAGCCATTTTTTTCTTTCCACTCCCGCAAATTCTCCACAGTAAGCCAGAAGATTGCCCGAAATCTCCTCCATGTTCAGATAACAGTAGAACAGGCGCTGTGCAAGGTGGTACACCTTGTCCTGCTCCCCGTTTTTGTTTTGGCGGATGGCCTGCACAATTTCCCGCACCTTAACCGGGTTAGGAATCTCATCCAAGTCACTGAAAATAATGATATCGTCATCGGTACACCCCTTTAATCCTCGGCCCACCGCATTTTTCTGGAAGGTATCCCTCTCATGGGTACCGCCTTCGGGCGTGTCCTCCACCACCAGATGGATTATCTTGTCCTCAAACTCCTTGAACAAGTCCTTATTTTCCTCGTAATACAACGGCTTTTTCATCCCGGAAAAGGTTTCCGTCGCCTCGCTTATCACAAACTTGTCCACCACGGGGCTCATTACATGCAGCCTTAGTTTTAACATATCCAGTTCATTAAAAAATTGAAAACAATCGTATACCATGGCTTTCCTCTATTTTCTTCTGCGAAAATCGGGATATTCCGCATTGGTTCCCATCCATTTATGAAATACAAACGGGGTGATTCCTTCTATCTCCGGTATCATATTTTCATGCCCGAAATACTTTGCAACTTCAAGGGGCGCAATCTTCATCCCTTCCGCCTCCAGCAGATGCCTGATTTTACAGCAGATAAAGCCATCCTCGTTGTAATATACAACTCCGTTCAACTCTTCCCCTTCCCAGGGCACGCCCGCTTTCCTCGGAAAATCCATCAGACGTTTGCTGCGGATGGACACGCTGTTTCCCACCCGGCAGATATTTCCGTAAATATCCCGGTAAGTTGTGGTATCCCCTTCCTTCGGCAGCGGCCACGGGGAACCGATATAGTCATACTCCAAAAAAGCATCCTGCCAAACTTCCGGATGTACGACAAATCCGTCATAATGCACCAGAAGGGCAAATTCCGTATCCACATAGTCACCCATGTTGTAAACTGTTTCATAATTAAAACGATTGATGTCGTTAAGCTTATCAATGTGCTTATATGTGATTTCTTTTGGAAGAAACAGTGGTTTCCTGTGCGTCACCAGTACCGCTTCCCCGAAATCAATGCCCCGCATACTGTATTGCAATGCTTTTATGGTTTCCTTAATTTTTACGCTTGTCATGGCAAGCAGCGTCACGTTTGGAAGCTGCAGCTTTCCATTCTTTATTTCAGCCATTTTTTATCCTCATTTCTATGCTGCATGAATGCCCATATACCGGCGGAGCCGTCTTATGACGCCCCTTCCTATCTTTGTCAGATAACACCGGCCGTAATACGCTTTGCTCAAAAGCTTGTAACACCACAGCCTAAAGCCTTTTGGTTTTTTATTCAGACGGCGGAAACGGCGGGAGGCTTTTTTGTATTCCTCCAGTTCCTCCCTGCATTCCTCTGCCGTATATAGCTTTCCTTTTCTGTCCATGTACATAAATTCATCATAGATATTCTGCTCACCGGACCAGTAACCGTCCGACACGTTATGCCTCGCCCAATACTTGGGGGCAATGGCAAGCTTTAAAGTCGTGCTGGTATATGCAGGGAAAAAAGCAAAAGAAGAATTTGACAGTATCAGATAACAGGCATTCTTCAGCCTGACATAGTCCTCATGCAGGCTGCCGTGCAGCGCCTTGATGCCCGGAAACAGTTTTGCCGCCGCCTCCACATCATCCGTCACAATCAAAAACTCCATATCTGCCCGCACCTTCTTCATCTGCCGCATGGCATCAATCCAGTAGCGTTTCCGCAGGTACAGTTCCGGGCTTGATGTATACTCCCCTCCCCTTATATTGAGGATGCAAAGGTTTTCCCGGCTGTATTCAAAAGAATCGTACTCCGCCTTCACCCGGAGCCACTTTTTAATATCTTCCTTGTATTCACGGAAATAATCCTGTGACTGTATGTTGCCGCCAATCAACGTCTTATCAGGTATCTGCACAAGGGCTTCGTCCGTTCCGGCAACATATGCGCCATGTGTTAAATCATGAATGGAATTGGGGAGAAACAGCCTGTCCTCATTTTCCTGATACCGGCTCTCATAATCCTCCTTTTCAGAAGGCTCTCCCATATCCAAATCCATAAAATACAAGCCCTTTTGGCTATACCTGTCGTTACCCAGAATCTGCCTGCCCAATATACTGAAGTCATATCCGTTTTTTTGGGCCAGACACCGCGTCGCTACATAACAAAACAACTGGTTTCCGAATCCCTGCCCCTTTAACAGCTCTGTTCCTATCATGCCGCGTCCTTCCCGGTGTGTAGGTACACTAATCCTTTTTCTGGTCCATAATCTTGCCGTTTTCTACCCGGTAAATCACATCACACTGTTCAATCGTATTCAGCCTGTGTGCAATAATCACCATTGTCTTTTTGCCGTGGAAACTGTTGACTGCCTCCATAACCGCTTTTTCCGTGGCATTGTCCAGAGCTGAGGTCGCCTCGTCAAACACCAGAATATCGGGATTGTGGTACAACGCCCTGGCAATGCCCAGACGCTGTCTTTCCCCGCCGGAAATACGCACACCCCTGTCGCCGATGGAAGTATCCAGTCCGTCCGGAAGCGCTTCCACAAATTTTTTCATCTGTGCATCCTCCAGCACCTGCCATATCCGCTTGTCGTCAATCTCTTCCTTTGCCACCCCAAACGCTATATTGTCCCTGATGGAATCATCGGAAAGGTAAATGGACTGGGGGATATAGCCAATATTGGACAGCCATGACGGATAATTATCAAACACATTTCTATCGCCGCATAAAATGCTCCCTTCCTGAGGGCGCAACAGTCCCAAAAATATATCAATGGCTGTGGACTTTCCCGCACCGGAGGGTCCCACCACACCCACGGACTTTCCGTAGGGCACCACCATATCGGCATGGTCCAATATTTTTTTCTCGGTATTGGGATAGGCATACGTAATATCTTTCAGGACAATATCATTGTCAATCACAACCGGCTCCTCATTCTCGGGGGGAATCCGTACAAAACGGCCGTTCTTTTTATAATTGGAAAAATCCACATGATGATATACATAGTCCAAAGAAGGCTCATAAAAAGCAATATCGGTGAGATATGTGTTGATGCGGTTCATGCTGGGCATGAGACGAATTACCGCTGTTGCAAACACTGTTATGGTAGTCAGCAGGTTCTTTATGTCCCATCCGGCCGCTATATATAAAGCAAGGTAGGACAATACGCCGATAATGCAGGTGGTTTCTATAATCGTCCGGGGAAGATTGTTTAAGACAGCGTATTTTACCGTTAAATCTGTCCCCCGTTTTGTATGTTTCTCATAAAAAGAAGCAAAAAAGTGCTCCCTGCCCAACACCTTCACATCTTTAATGCCGTAAACCGCCTTGGTCCTCCAGCGGCCGGCAACACTCTGTACTTCCTGATTTTCTTTTCCCAGCCTGTTTAATCTGGGCTCTAAAACCTTTACTATGACAATAGACATCACTATCATCAGCACCATCATGCTCAGCGTCATTTTAAAATCAAAAACCAGCATCACGGTAAACAGGCATACTGCCACCACCACTTCCGTTGCCAGCTTAATTAAAGATAACAAAAGCTGAAATGCCCGGGGAATATCGCTGTCAAGAATACGGAAAATAGTCGGAATGTCCGCATTCAAGTAAAACTCATAAGGACGGTTTAAATACTCCTCCAGCATATAACTACCCGCCCTGTGCTGGTTGTAGTTTACAAACCTGGCCTGCACATATGCCAGAAACAACAGGTAAGCGTTTTTTACCACAAATATAAAAATCACTGCAACAAGAAGCAGCAGCACAAAGCTGTTCATGTTTTCAATGTGCAGCGTTTCGCAAATCATCTTTACATATTTATTCTGTTTCATGCCTTCCATGTCCAGAATGGCATTTATCAGCGGAAACACCATGGACACACCCAGTGTTTCAAGCAGGCCTCCTATCAGAATCAGGACACCGAGTCCCCATACCCGCTTCTGCTGCTTTTTGTTCATTATATAGGATAATTTTTTCAGAATGTTCTTATTCAATATTTTCTCCCAGCCTTTTCCATCGCATTATGCTTATTTTACTAAATATCGCCGGAAATAGCAAGCATTCCCTCCGCGTAGATGTCACTGCAGTCCCTGCCGTTCAGCCACTTCGCCGGGGCAATCACTATTTTATCATGACGGGGGTTCAGCCATGCCCCCCACCAGCTAAAGCTGGAATTGGCAATAATATGATGCCTGCACCGGCTCATCAGCAGCATATCCAGATAACCGGCGTCCTCACCGTTGCAGTCCACAATTTCAAAATCATTGCCCGCCATATGCTCCCTTGCCCAGTCCGCATCATTGGTAAAGACAAAAAATTTTGCGTCTTTCACCCTTTCCCGTATCAGGGCAACAGCCCTCTCATAGTACTGCGGCGTACAGATGCCGCCGTAAACTTCCCGCTGCTCCTTTGCCAGATAATCCCCCCTGCGGATATGGATGCTGACGGCATTGCAGGCATCGATTCTTTCCAGTACTTTTCTGCTTTCTCCGGGTATTTCACAGCGGAAGTTAAACGCCTTGCGCAGTTCGCTTTCCACATCCTTAAAATATTTTTCCGACTGCCAGCACCCTTCATAATAGGCGCACTCCTGCGAAAAGGCCTCCGGGTTGAAGTTAAACTGCTTTTCTATATAGGACTTCTTTTTCCTCCCGAAAAGCTTCCTGCGGATACGGCTTACCAATTTCATGGAAGAGTCCGTCAAAATCCGCATTTCCGCTGCCGTAGGCCGCTCATAAGTGATGCCAAATGCTTTATGGAGATGCTTTTGTCTTGTCCCCGCAGCCTGATAACCCGATTCATCCTCTATTTTTGCCATCTTTCCCAAAAATAAAAGCTTCCGGTAAAAAGCGTACTGAAACATCTGGTTACCCAGCCCTCCTGTCAGCTGCACCACATGCAGATGCTCCACCTTCTCCTTTAAGAGTTTTCTTTCCTTGCATGGAATCACATACCTGTCATTCAGCGCCATTGCGATGCGGTACAGGATGGGAGAGCATAAAAATATCTTCATTTTCTTTTCTTCGTTGGCATTTGCCGACAAGCTGTGATAGGCGGCGTCAAAATTCTCCTGTCCCCGAATCAGCTTCTCCAGTTTTTTCAAATTCTGTTTCCTTTTGCCGCGTTCTTCTTTTGTGCGGCACTTACTCCTTGCAAACGCCGTATAAGTAAGCAGCATCCTCTTATACACAAAAAAATCATGGCAGTCTGCCAAATCCGGCTCCCCAAGCTCCCGAAGGTAACGGGAACGCTCAAAATAAGCCGGCATCTGGTCCGTCAGTATCCTTTCATTGACGCCTGCCGCCATGATGCTCCCCTCACGCTCCAAAACATAGTTATAATAAGCCTTGTCCAGATAGACGGTTTTCTCTGCCCTGCCGAAAAGCTTTGCGGTATATACAATGTCTTCATATAACTTGCCCTTGGGAAACTGCAGGCCCTCCGCAAACTCCCGGCGGTACAGCTTATTCCATGCGGCATTCTGAATTTGGAAACGCTCGTCCTCCTCAATGTAAACCTTAAGCGCTTCCCTGCCCTCAAAAACCGTAATTTTATCCGTAGATTCATCCACCACCCTGTCAGGGTAGATGCATTTGTACCTGCATACTGCAACCTCCGCCTGATAGTCCTTTATGGCCTCAAGCATCACACCGTACATTTCCTTCTCAACCCAGTCATCCCCGTCCACATAGGCAATATATTCCCCTTCTGCCGCCGCTGCTCCGGTATTTCTGGCATCGGAAAGCCCACCGTTTTCCTTGTGAATCACCTTCACCCGGCTGTCCCTTTCCGCATACTTATCACACAAAACGCCGCTTTCATCTGTGGAACCATCATCCACAAGAATGATTTCCAGATTGCGGTAAGTCTGGTTCAAAAGAGAATCCACACACCGCCCCAGATACTGCTCTATGTTGTAAACGGCCACAATGATTGAGATTTTTTCCTTAAAAGCTTCCATTTTTTCATTTCCTTTTTACATAAGCATTTCTATCTGCTTTTTATACCGCTCTACCGAAAAGTCCCTGCTTCTTTCCAATGCATGTTCCCTGCCCTTTTCCAAAAGCTTTGCATCTGTCAGTACTTTTACGGCTTCCTCTGCCATAATGCGCTCTTCTTCCTCCACTGCCGAAGCATCCAGATTCTTTTCGGGATTTAAAACCGGAAGCAGAATGCCGTACTTTCCATAATAGACCCGATGCTCGTCCGCCGCCTCCCTGTAATCCTCCATGAAAATCTCAGCAGGCCCTGTTTTGCAGTTCACCGACATAGCCGGCACTCCCGCTGCCATGGCTTCTATCAGGGAATTGGGAAATCCTTCCGTAATCGACGTCATAATATACAGGGACGCCCTGCTTAAATAACAAAACGGATTTTTCTGCACGCCGGTGAACAATACGCTTCCTGCAATTCCCAAATCTGCCGCAAGCTTTTTGTATTGTGTAAATTCCCCTTCGCCGATTATCATAAGCTTCGCATCGGGAATCTCCTTTTTTACCAGTGCAAAGCCCTTGAGCAGGTGCCAGAAGCCTTTTACATCATCCTCCCTGCTCATGGACGCAATAATCGGTCCGTTTCCTTTCAGAAAAGCTTCATGCGCTTTATCCGGCTCTCTTTCCGTCAGTTCCCGTATTGCTTTGGTGTCACATGGGTTGTAAAGGCACTCCACCCGTACGGGATGATACAGCAGTTTTACATCATCCGCCATCACCTGTGCGCAGCAGATTACTTTATCCGCTCTTTTGCAGGTCAGGTTCATGGCATGTTTATCCTCCAATGCCCCATATCCCCTGATGCCTATCCAGACTTCGTCCTTTCCCTTCGACAATGCGTTTACCAGATTGGCCGAAGGGCCAAAGCTGTATGTGATATGGATATTCTTTTCTCTTTTTAACCGCTTTGCTTTTTTTCTCCTCAAAAGCACATTCAGGATTTTACCTAAAATGCCCGGCCTGCTTGGAAGGTTTAAGTCTGATACTTCTATGCCTGTCACGTCATAAAACATATCCTTTGAGGTAAAAACCGCAATCCTGACATTGCACACGTCTTTTAACAGATGCGCCGTCAACGCGCAAATCCGTTCAAATCCGCCCTGATGGAGCAGCGGAACCATAAGCAGCAGGTTTTTCCTGTAAATTTTTTCGTACCTTTCCATCTGGGACGCTATGTCAAATCCTGCCTCTTTTACCTCTGCAAGCCTGCCGGCGCGCTCATAGCCGCAATGCCCCAAAACATAGTCCGCCCATTCTGCCGCCGTCTTTTCCAGACTGTAAAACTCTACCAAATCCGTAACCTTTACCTCTTTGGTAACCGTATCGGAAACAAGGCATCTGAGTCCGGCAGTCTGCGCCTCCACAACCGTGCCCGGCAATCCCTCGTACAAAGACGGAAATACCAGAAAATCAAAAGCCTGATAAAACGGGCCTGCCTGTGCCTGATTGCCGAGGAAAAAAACAGCCTCCGAAATTCCCAGTTCTGCCGCCTGTTTTTTTACCGCACCCATCAGCTCTCCTTCGCCCAAGAGCAGCAGAACCGCGTCCTTTCTTTTTTTATATATCTCACAAAATATCTTTAGCAGAAACACATGGTTTTTCGGCGTGCGGAAACTGCCCACATGTCCGATTACCAGTTTATCTTCCAAATCCAGTTTTTTCCTCATGGTATCCCGCTGTGAAACGTCATACACATATTTTGAGGCATCAATGGCGTTGGGAATGACTTCTGTTTTTCCTTCCCTCGCCCATTTTTTTCCGTAGACGGATTCACATGCCGCCCCGGAACAGCCCAGACAGTAATCCGCCCTGTATTTTAAAGGAAATCTGATAATTCTTGTAAGAATACCCTTTATCCCGCCCGAAACCCCGGCGCTCCTTGCATGGGCAATCGCAACCAGCACGCCCGCCTTCTTTGCCATCGGCAGATAAATGGAAGCCGTGCTTGTCATATGCCCGTGTACCGCCCGAAATTCATGGTGCACGGAAAAAAAGCGTTTCAAAGCCCTTTTATATGCAAACCAGTTATACACCTTAAAACGGGGAATGCGGTAAACATTCCCCCCCAGGTCCCTGATTTCTTTCTCAAAATGTTCCTCCGCAGAGGAATGCACCAAAAAATCAAACTGTATTTTTTTTCTGTCAATATGACGGTACAAATCCATAATCCGGCTTTCCGCACCACCCAGATTAAGCCCTCCCAATACGTGGAGTATTCTGATAGGTTCTTTCATGTCACCCTCCATATCGCAGCTTCACCAGCCTTCGTTTACAGCCCGCCAGAAAACGCTCCTTACACTGTCCCCAAAAACCTCTCTTTACGGTTTTTTCCTGAAAGTATGTATCATAGGAAACAAAATCTCCTTCATGCTCACGAAAGAGCTTCCGGTACCTTGCCATTCCCTCCTCATCCACTTCATTTACGTGGACAACCATTGTTGTTATTCCCTTTTTCTTTTTCAGGCTTCTGCTCATCATAAAAGAAATGGGGTAAAATATCATTCCCTGCCATTCATATGGCTTCCTGCCGAAACCGTCCGTAATGCGTCCGTATCCTAAAGCCTTCAGAGCCTTTAACGTATTCTTGTCATAGGAATGTCCGGGCGCCATGAATATATCCGTCCTGATACCGTACCGGGCAAGAATCCCGGTTCCTTTTTCCAGCATTTCTTTCTGTTTTTCATATGGGACTCCCGCAAACTCCGAAAACCGGTTCAAAGGAAAAAGACCCCCTTTTTTGGTGGTGTAAATGTGCTGGAAACCATGCAGGGCTATGCACCAGCCTTCGTCCTGTAATTCCTTTACATATTCCCAGAAATCCCCCGCAGCCTTTGCCCTGTGCAGATTTTCATCCCTATTGTCCGGCACCACGCCGATTAACGGCCTGATACCATGCTCATCCAGAATATCCTTAAATGCCAGAAATCTTTCCCAATCCATATCCGGCGTAATATCATCCATGCGAACAACTATTTTCATATTAATCCCCATTTCTGCACATTAAACATCCCAGATAAACCTTCACACCAGTAACATTCCCGGCGCCACTTCCACATCTGCTTCATAACTGCGTATTAACAGGGAGCCGTCCACGGTTCTCACTATGGGGTTGCCGTCAAACACCTCTATGACCTCCCCCGGCCGGTAATCCGAAAAGTCAAGCATCTCATCAAAGGGAACCGCATCCCATATCGTCACCTTTTCATTCCCCGCAAACGCAAAAGCGCCGGGAAAAGGCGCCGTAACGCCCCTTATCAGATTGTAAATATCACGGGTCTTTCCATGAAAATCTATTTTACCATCCGCCGCCGTACGCTTTTCGTACCAGGAATCAAAGTCCTTTGAACCTGTATGGATGGGAACAATGCCCTCACTGTAAGCCGCAAGCAGCTTCCGAATCAGGTTTCTGGAACAGATAATGTTTTTATACTGCATACTCCGCACGGTATCATGCGGCGTAATGGCGCACATCTCATTTGCAAATATGTTGGGACTGTCGGCTTTTTCATCATACCGGAACAGGTTCAGGATGAACCGGGTATCCCCGTTTATGATGGACCAGTTTAACGGGGAACGTCCCCTTCCGTAGGGGAGATAGGCACAATTACCGTGGAAACCGTACACCCCATATGCAAAACGGGCAAGCACTTCGGCAGGTATCAGCCGCTGCCAGCCCATTGATATACCGATATCAAACTCATTCTCCTTAAAGAAAGCAAGCGTTTCTTCATCCTTCAGCGCATAACTTTCCACTTCCCTTACCGGAATGCCATAGTCTTTTGTCAGGGAAGAAAGTCCCTTAAAACCGGATACCTGATTTTTATGCAGCACTTCTTTGCTGATGGTAATTACCAGGTCCACCCCGCAAATGCTGTTTTGGATAAATTCCACAATTTTTTCCGTGGTATCTTTTACCCCAAAGACCACTACTTTATATTTCATGGCGGCATCCCTTTCCTCTAAAGATTTGCTTTATACCAGTCGATAGCCAGTCCTATGCCTGTCTTGAAGTCATATTCCGGATTGTATCCTAAAAGTTCCCTCGCCTTTCCGATATCTGCATTGGAATCCCGTACATCGCCGACACGGGGCGGTCCGAATTTAGGCTCAATCTTCTTGCCCAGAGCTTCACAGAGCGAGTAATACAAATCAATCAAAAACTCCCTGCCGCCGTATCCGATATTGAAGGCTTCCCCGCCTGCTTCACCGGAAGCAAGGCAGGCCTTTAAATTGGCCTCGATGACATTGTCAATATAAGTGAAGTCACGGGACTGCCTGCCGTCACCGTTGATAGTCGGCGCTTCGTCATTTAACAACAGTTTGATGAACTTTGGAATAACTGCCGCATACATCCCCTCCGGATTCTGTCTTCTGCCGAATACATTGAAATAGCGAAGCCCATAGGTATCAAAGTTGTACAGCTTCTTATATAGCCTGCCGTACTCCTCATCCACCTTTTTGGTAAGCGCATAGGGAGAAAGCACATTTCCTTCCGCCCCTTCCTTTTTGGGGAGAACGGGATGGTCTCCGTAAACAGAAGAACTGGAAGCATAGACAAACTTCTTTACATGACTCTGTCTTGCCGCTTCCATCATGTTGAGTGTACCGCGGATATTGATTTCTTCATATAAGAGCGGCATTTCAATACTTCTCGGCACACTGCCCCAGGCCGCCTGGTTGAGCACATAATCCACGCCCTTGCATGCCTCCATACAGGTATCCATGTTCCGGATATCCCCTTTGATAAAGGTAAATTTTTCATTGCCCTCCAGATGCGAAATATTATCATAACTGCCCGTAGAGAGATTGTCCAGGCATCTTACCGTGTAGCCCATTTCCACAATGGCCTCACACAGGTTGGAACCAATAAAACCGGCCCCTCCCGTTACCAGAAAAACACTTTCTTTCTCAAACTTCAAATTTTTATAGCCCATGTTTTTTGTCCTTTCTCAATCCTTTTTTCCTGCCATACCCTGTAAAGACTTATAAGCAGCACAAAGCCTGCAGTATAAAATGGTGCAAAACCATAAATCATATATCGCGATATGGGCATGATGACCATGGCCACCGTAAACGCATTTGCAAAGATTGTCAGCAATACCAACAGAAGAAACCACACTTCCGCCCCTATTTTTTTTCCGCACTTTAAGCGCTGCCTTACGGAAATAACAGCAACCGCCGCCGCAAACAGGTAAAAAGCAATGGCAATCCAGTTGATGAGCGGATGTGCCACGGCAATGCTGCGTATCAGTCCAAAGCCTACCATCATCATATAATTTGCAAACCACTTGGGAAAACAACCCGGAAGAATGCCGGCAATTATCTTTCCTGCCGTTTCATCCGACAACAAATCCTGCTCTATATAATCCTCTGTCACATTCTCCCTGTAACTTACCCGCAACACAGCCTCTATCATCTCAAAGTTAATGGTATTGTGCCATTCCTCCAAATGATTCAGCTTTTCCGTAAGGGTGTCTCCGGCAAATTTGTAATTTGCCTGATTCATTTCAGTCAGATGATACATCTGATTAAAAAAAGCTTTGGCCTCTTCGTCCTGAATGTTTTCACCGTCTTCCCCATCCGCTGCATAAAGAATATTGGTCAGCATATGGACCGTACCGTTGGTATTGTTTATAAAACGACCGTTAAAAGCCAGGTTATAGGTTTTCACGCAAAAGCCCCTCAGTGCAAAAACCAGCAGCACGATTCCCGCCGCCGCTGCAAGCCGCAATATCTTTTTGCGCCATGCTTTCGTATATAATATTTTTACCCCAAACACGACCAGCCATACCAGTAAAAGGGACATCATCTGACTCCTTGCCAGAGCAAGTAAAAATGCCAGCAGCAAAGATACTCCCGCCGCCTTTAAAAATTCCCGCTTTTTCTCCTGCGTAAACATTTCAAAGCATTGGATGAGAAACAGAAGGAAAAAAGGCATACTGAGTCCTTCACTCATGACCGAATTGGGAATAAACAGCCTGGTCTGGGAAAAAAAACGGGTAACCGCATAAGGGAAAAAGAGCAAAACCAGTATAACCAGCTCTTCCCAGAAATGCAGGGTGAATTTTTTTGATACATATTCCGCAAACGCCCATATGCCCACTGCCGCCAGAACGCCCTGCAATATTCCCATTGCCGTTAGAAATCCCTCACCAAACAGCAGCCGCAGCACCCACAGAAACAGAGGATACAAAGGTTCCCTGTGAATATGCATATTGATATACTGTTCGGAATCGCTGCACATCCACGGCCCGTAAACAGCAAATATGCCCGCAAACACGGCAATCAGTACCGCAAGAATAAGCAGGGATTTTATCTTGCCATGTCTTACAGTCTCCAATACAAGTAATCCTCCTGATATGTCTTTCTGTCAAACAAGCCTTTGATATCCATCAGGACCTTCTGCTTATTGGCACGGTTAAAGAAAGCATCAACAACTTTTTTGTCCAGTTTCAGAAAAGCATCATGCGCCACGGCGATAACGACGGCATCCATATCCTTAACTTCCTCTAAACGGCTGAAAGTAATCCCGTACAGATGCTCTGCTTCCTGCGCATCTGCTGCGCCATCCACCACTATCGGCGTAATGCCGTATTCCTTTAATTCCTTGTAGATATCGATTACCTTGGTGTTTCTGGTATCCGGGCAATTCTCCTTGAAAGTAAAGCCTAATATGGCAACCCTCGCATTTCTAACTGCAATATCTGCCTTAATCAGGTTTTTCACGAGGCTCTCTGCCACGTATCTGCCCATGTCATCATTTATCCTGCGCCCGGACAGAATAATCTGGGAATGATACCCAAGCTGTTCTGCCTTATAGGTTAAATAATACGGGTCCACGCCAATGCAATGGCCGCCCACCAGACCGGGATAAAATTTCAGGAAATTCCATTTGGTGCCCGCGGCTTCCAGTACGGCTTTGGTGTCTATCCCCATTCTGTTAAAAATTATGGAAAGTTCATTCATAAAAGCAATATTAATATCCCGCTGGCTGTTTTCAATTACCTTGGCCGCCTCTGCAACCTTGATGGACTCTGCCCGGTAAACACCTGCCTCCACCACCAGCTCATATATCTTTGCAATCTCTTCCAGGGTCTCCTCATCCATACCGGAAACAATTTTGGTAATGGTCTCCAGACGATGTACTTTATCTCCGGGATTGATTCTTTCCGGGGAATACCCGATTTTGAAATCAACGCCGCATTTCAAACCGGACTCCTGTTCCAGTATAGGCACGCAGATGTCCTCTGTGACACCGGGATATACGGTGGACTCAAACACCACGATGGAACCCTTTGTCAAATTCCTGCCCAAAATCCGGCTTGCACCCTCTACCGGAGTCAAATCCGGCGTATGGTCATCATTTACAGGGGTCGGAACCGCCACAATATGAAACTTTGCCTCCCGCAGTCTGGCCGCATCTGCCGTAAACTCCACTGTGGTTTCCCTAATCACGTCATTCCCCACTTCATTGGTGGGGTCTATGCCGTTTTTATACAATGCAATCTTCTGTTCGTTTAAATCAAATCCTATTACATTTATTTTATTAGCAAACGCCACCGCAATGGGCATTCCCACATATCCCAGTCCCACTAAGGATAACTTTTCTTCTTTGTTTACGATTTTTTCATACAGGCTCATTTTGTACCTCCTATTCCCGCTTCTGTTATTTTCTGCAATTCTTCTTCATATGCGGCAAGCACCATTTCTCTGTCAAAATGCGCTTCCACCCATTTTCTTCCTGTCATGCCCATTCTTTCCCGCTCTTTAGCGCCAAGCAGAAGAAATCTTTCCGTCACTTCAGTCATGGCATCCACACGGCATGGCGCAAACAACATGCCGCTGACATCCGGCTGCATGGTTTCCCTGCATCCGGGTACATCACTTGCAAGCAGGGGACGGCCACAGGCAGCTCCTTCCAGCAAAACATTGGAAAGTCCTTCATGATACGACGGATGCAATATGGCATGGCAGCCTGCCATGACTTCATGCACGTTATTTACATGTCCCAGATATTTTAGCACCTTTTCTTCTTCCAGTCTATGGATAATCGGCTCGTATTTCTCCCGTTCTTCCTCCTCGTATTCTCCCGCCAGAAAAAACAAAACATTTTTTTGAATGGGGGCAAGCCTGCTTACCATCTCCAGATACTCTTCGATTCCTTTCTCCCTCATAATCCGGATAACGGTCAAAATCCGTATTCCGTCCTCCTCCGAAGGATATGTTTCAAATGTATGCTGCTTTAGGTTTACCCCGGAACCCGGAAGCAGCATACTGTTTTTTTTCGCAATTCCATGCTCCTGCATAAACTGCCGGTTGCTCTCATTTTGAAAGAAAACCCTCTTCGCTTTTGCAACGGCCGCCTTGTAAAAAATCAGTAAAATCCTGCTCAGCCATGTTCCGCTTTCGATTGCCGTTCCCAGTCCCGTGATATTGCACAGATACGGCACCCTTCTCAGCCTGCATCCCAGTCCGCCGTAAAGATTAGGCTTTATGGTATAAGTCAGGACCGCATCAGGCTTCTCCCTTTTTAGCAGACCCATGTAAAAACAGAACAACTTAAAATCTTTTATGGGATTAATACTCCTCCTCTCCAACATGGTGGGGATGACTTGACAACCCAGTTGTTCGATTTTTTTACATTGTTCATCCGGGGGCACGGAAACAAGCACAGTATGGCCCCTCTTATGAAATTGTTCTATCAGTTCTCTTCTGAATAAGTAAAGTCCATTGGCGTAATTAGTCAGTATTACAATTTTCATACTCTGTATTCATCTCATCCTGTATGTCTTTCAAACCTTTAATCACTACGCTGTCATACATCATCATTACAACATCTTCCGCATAATTGCCCAGATTTTCTTCATTTTCCCGTTTATTTACGTTTCTGTAAATTAATTGGGGAAAATCCACGCCTGCGCCGTACGCATGGAGATATGCGCCACCAAAGCGCGGATTGACCTCTGACAGATAATATTGTCCATCTTTATAAAACAAGTCCATATCCAGCGGTCCGTGAAACCTGAATACGGATACTGCCTTCTTCACAAAATCAAACAAATCCGCATCCTTAAAAGAAATGGTTTTATTTGCGCCGCCAATCGTGGTGGAAAGCTTCTTTTTGGAAAAAACGGCTACCGGCTTGTGGCTGATGGTATCCACATAGATATCCGCATCCATGTCCACTCCCGTCATCAGCTCCTGGATAATGAGCGTGGAATCCGCCGCCGTTACTTCCTTAAGCATTTCCATTGTTTCAATCCTTCTTGCACCCACGCTGCCGCTGCCCGTCCTCGGCTTTACAAACACCGGAAAGGAAATTCCCCCCCTGTCATACGCCTCCTCAAATGCCCCAAAACTGCCGTAGGTTGTCACTGTCGGTATCCCTTTTTCCTTCAGATAACAAAACATCTCATATTTGTCAAAACACAGCTTAGCCGTTTCCGCATAAGGCACAAGCACCTCCACGCCAAGCGCTTCAAACGCTTCCCTGTTTTCTGCGAGGATTGCTATTTCCGGGTCAATCAGCGTAAGCATGGCGTCTATTTTTTCCCTCCTGCAGATTTCAAGAAGAATGGGAATATAGGACTTGTCATGAATCAAAGGAACCTGATAGCTCACATCAGCAAAAGCCAGCGCAGGCGCATAGGGACTGTTGTCCGTTACCACCAGCCTGACTTTATCACCCAGAGATTTTCTGAAATCCTTTAACAATTCACATCTTCTGCCGACACTGCAAAATAATACATTCATCCATTCTCCATTCCGCTTTCGGGCTGTTCCTTCGTTCCCTGAAAAGCTTCCATTGTGGCATCCGTACCGCTGTTTATGTCTTTATGACTGAATACCACCATAATACTGCGCATGATAATTTTGATATCCAGCCACAAAGAGATATGCTTTACATAGTAAACATCCAGTTCAAAACGCTCTTCCCAGCTGATGGCATTTCTCCCGTTGACCTGCGCCCATCCCGTAAGCCCCGGCCTGACATCGTGCCGCTGCCTTTGAAACGCATTGTAAAGGGGAAGATACTTTACCAATAACGGTCTGGGGCCAATCAGGCTCATGTCGCCTTTTAAAATATTCCAGAGCTCCGGCAGTTCATCCAGGCTTGTTGCACGAAGCTTTTTGCCGAATGTCGTAAGGCGCACCTCATCCGGCAGCAGTTTGCCGTCTTCTCCCCGTTTATCCGTCATGGAACGGAACTTATAAAGTCTGAATATCTTTCCCTGATACCCCGGCCTTTCCTGTTTGAAAATCACAGGCGAGCCAAGCTTTATCCTGACCAAAACCGCCGTGACAAGCAAAACGGGGGAGAGAAGCACAAGCGCCGTAAAAGCAATTATGACATCCAGCCACCTTTTCAAAAATTTCCGGTACATAGTCGAAAACTCCCGCTTCTTTAAAATAAACCTTTTATTGTTTTGATAATTAAGTCCATATCCTCTTTTGTATTCTTGATATCGCTTGGCAGGCATAAGCCCCTGTAGAAAATATCCTCCGCCACACTCTTTTCCTCATTTTCCTTTATAAAATCACAGGAAGCAAATACAGGCTGTAAGTGTAACGGTTTCCAGATAGGCCTGGATTCAATATTTTCTTTATCCAGCGCTTCAAAAATCATATCCGGGGTAACCGGACATCCCGGCTCAATCGTGATGCATGAAAGCCAGTTATTGGCATCGCCTTCTGCATTTAAGGGATTCATCCGTATCTGCCGAACGTCGCGAAAAGCGGCTTCATACTCCCGGTAAATCTTCTTTTTCAATGCTATATGCTCATCCAGATGGAGCAGCTGTCCCCTTCCGATGCCGGCGGTAATATTGCTCATACGGTAATTGAATCCAACCTGGGAATGCTGATAATGCCTGGCGGCATCCCTTGCCTGTGTTGCAAGAAAAGTTGCCTGTTTTGTTATCTCCCCGTCTTCGGAAACCAGCATACCGCCGCCGGATGTGGTAATAATCTTATTGCCGTTAAAAGAATAAATGCCAACCTTCCCAAAGGTGCCTGTATGCTTCCCCTTATAAGTGCTGCCCAAAGATTCTGCGGCATCTTCAATCAACGGTACATGGTGCGCATTACAAATATCCGTAATTTCATCCAGCTTTGCCGGCGTGCCGTATAAATGTACCGCAATGACCGCCTTAGGGGAAGGATACTTTTCAAACGCCTTCTCCAACGCAGCAGGACTCATATTCCATGTGTCTTCTTCAGAATCAATAAAAACCGGCACAGCCTTTTCATACATAACGGGATTGCAGGTTGCGCTGAACGTCAGCGAAGGTACAAACACCACATCACCTTCCTTGACTCCCAGAATGCGCAGGGCCAGATGAATGGCTGCTGTTCCCGCACTGAGCGCGGAAGCATGACCAATCCCCACATATGCTGCCAGTTCCTCCTCCAATGCATTTACATTCGGTCCCAAAGGCGCCACCCAGTTGGTATCAAAGGCTTCCTTAATATACTTTTGTTCCTCGCCATGCATGGTGGGACTGGATAAAAAAATACGCTTTTTGCTCACAGCTTTCCTTCCTTCCTGTATGATTACCAGTTTGAAACATAAATAACGGTTCTGTAGTCTTTCATGGTATCATGCATTTCTTTCACACTTTCAAATTTACCCGTATCCTCTACGGCCTTTCTGTAAACAGGGTTATGATAAATAATTCGTACCTGTTTTTTCCCTGCATGTTCCATAATGATTTTATCAATTACCGCCCGCATTACCTCTTCCCCAAAAGGGTTAAAAAAGAAAAAAGTATTGTATTCCCCGTATCCCGGATAGCAAAGGGCATCTGTCTCCACACACTTTATCCTGTCAGACAAATGTAAAATCCGGAAATTTCGGTTGGCAGTTTCTATCAATCCGGAATCTATGTCAATTCCGGTAATTTTACAAAACGGCTGTTTTGCCGCTTCCTTCAGTACCACTCCTTTGCCGCACCCCACATCCAGCAGGCTGTCACATTCCTGTATATTAAGATACCGGAATATCTCTGCCAGATGCTTCTCGTTTGTCTTACTGTAACCGTGCAAAACGCCTTTGGATTCCTCCGTCAGATGCATATCACGCATTGTGAAATCCAGACCCTTCGGTTTCTCATAAAAATAATACTGTATTCCGTATTTTATATATCTTTTAAACCTTCGCAGGTAAATGTCAATTTTTCCCTTCATCCGTCAGTTCACTCTTCCATTCACAATAAGTCGGGACAATTTCCTTAATTACTTTCCTGATGTCCTCATTTTCATTTCGGGAAATTTCCTCAAGCAATTTCAACTGCTTATAAAACTGTTCCTCATCTATCTCTATCGGCTTGCCGATATGAATCAGTTTATTCTCTGTGTCCTGCAATCCTTCTTCGTCCATCAGCAGTTCTTCATAAAGCTTTTCCCCGGGTCTGAGACCTGTGAACTCGATTTTAATATCCTCATCCACCTTGTAACCGGAAAGACGAATCAGGTTCTTCGCCAAATCCAGTATCCGCACCGGCGCTCCCATATCCAGCACAAAGATTTCCCCTCCCTTTGCATATGCACCTGCCTGCAGTACAAGGGAAACCGCTTCCGGTATGGTCATAAAGTAACGGATAATATCCGGATGGGTTACCGTAACAGGTCCCCCCAGCTCAATCTGACGTTTGAACAGCGGAATGACGCTTCCGTTGCTGCCAAGCACATTGCCAAACCGCACCGCTACAAACTCCGTATCATAATGCTTGTTAAAAATCTGGATAATCATTTCACAGATGCGCTTTGACGCCCCCATGATATTGGTGGGATTGACTGCCTTATCGGTGGAAATCAGCACAAACTTTTTCGCACCGTAAAATGCTGCTGCCTGCGCTGTCTTCCATGTCCCCATAACATTGTTTTTAATCGCCTCATTGGGGCTGTCTTCCATAAGCGGTACATGCTTGTGTGCCGCCGCATGATAAACAATATCGGGCTTGTACTTGTCAAAAATAGTATTTATCCGGTTGGTGTTTCGCACGGAAGCTATTAACACCACCAGTTCCAATTCAGGAAACTTCTGCTTCAGTTCCTGCTGAATGTCATAAGCGTTATTTTCATATATATCGACAATAATCAGTTTTGCGGGCTTGTGTCCGGCAATCTGGCGGCAGAGCTCACTGCCGATTGAACCTCCCCCGCCGGTGACAAGCACACACCTGTCCTTCACATATCCCACAATGGACTCCAGATTCACCACAATGGGGTCCCTGCCCAGCAAATCTTCCACTTCCACATCTTTCAGCTGACTTACATTCACTTCCCCGTTTACCAGCTGATACATGCCGGGAAGCGTCCGCAGTTTACAGTTTGTGTTTTTACAGATTTCGATAATGCTGCTGATAACGGATTTCGGCACGGAAGGCATTGCGATAAATATTTCGTCTATGGAATAGGTGTCCGCTGCCTCCCTTATCTTTTCCCTGCCGCCGATTACCTTGATGCCCTGTATATACTTTCCTCTTTTATTTGTATCATCATCAATGATGCAGCGTATGGCCATATGCGTATACTTGCTGCTGATAATATCCTTAATTATCAGGTTGGCTGCCTCACCGGCTCCGATAATCATGATATTGATGCTTTTCTCCCGGTTTCTCTGCCTCTGCTTCAATCCCCTGAAAAAGCGGTAGCTGAACCGGCTGATAAAGGTAAAAGCAATCAGCAGAAACACAAAAAGGAAATAATAACTGCGGGGTACCCTTTTTCCGGCTATCATCAGCCCGATTCCGTTTACCACTGCCGTAACGCCGCTGGCCGCCACAATATTCTGCATTTCATTTGCACCTGCAAATGCCCATAAACTGTCATAAAGTTTCAGCAGCGAAAATACGACAAGCATAATCAAAACCGTAATCGGCAGAAAAGAATAAACCGACTGCAGGTATTCCCTCTCAATTTCCGAATAAACAAACTCATAGCGAATCAGCAATGCCAGCACGGAAGATGCCGTTATTGCAAGTATATCATAAATTATGAGGAATATTTTTCTATACAATAATGCTGTATTTACCGTCCTCTTCATATCGTCCTCTCTATTCCTGTTCCTTTTGCCTTCGTTTTTTTGCTTCTGCGGGAATCATCAGTATCAATACCAGATAAAATGCAAAACCCGTGGGAATATACGGAAGATATACCCACTCAACCAGCCCGCAGATACCAAAGACCCCCAGTACCCCAAACGGAATCAGGGCCGTTTCTTCCCCTTTGTGGCACAGAAAATAATAGATACTCCTAATACCGGCAAAAACAAAAAATACGAGAAAGGCAATGCCCGCTCCGATTCCAAAATCGTATGCCACCTGTATAAATACATTATGGGCATGGTCAATTGCTTTTCCGTTTTTGTCCATGATACCGACGGCTTCGTGCCCTTTCCAGTCCAGCTGGTCAAGGTAAAGCTTATAGATGTCCAGTCTGCCATTACTGTAATCCACCGGCGTGGGATTCTCCGTTTCAGAAACCGCCGGTAAATCATTTTGTGCCTCTTCCGCTTCATTGCGGATGGACGAAACATTCTTCGTGCTTACCCTGTTAACAGCAATTTCCAGATATCGTTCCAAGGTGATATATCTTCGCGAATCCCACTCTTCTCCCGGAAGTATCGTATCCTCAAACAACTCTATTTCATACACAAACGGTTTTCCCACTACTGCCGGCACTATCCTGCACGCCGCAAAAACCATGGGAAAGAAACATATTGTCAGGCACATAAACAAAAGAAATCTTTTTATGCTGCCCCAAAAACCATCCTTAAATTCCATTACGGATGTAACAATATACAGTAGCGGACAAAGAATGAGCGCTGCCAGCAATCCGGTTCTTGACGCAGTCAGAAGCAGAAATGCCGTCGCCAGCCCCACTATCCATATCTCTTTCCATGTCTCTTTGATACACCCCTTTTCCCGGTATACGGAAAGAAGGCGTATGAGTGCCAGCACCAGCACAAAGACAAGATACACTGCCGTTATGGTAACCGTGTGGAAAATACCCGGATACCTCGTATATCGAAAATAATGGAAAGGACGGTAAAGCAGCGCATAGATACTGCTCCCGATAAAATGCAGGAACACACCGTTGGAAAACTCATGCAGATACTTGGAATCCTTCTCCCTGCAAATGACCTGTAAAGCAAAAATGCCTCCCAGAACCAGAACATCCACCGGCCATTGACGTTTATACCCGCTTCTGACCAGTTCCGCAATCAGCAGAAACAACGCTGCCGTATAAATTAAGGATACCCTTTTCTTTCCCTTTTGAAACAGCGCCCTTAAGGTATTGAGCGCAATAAATCCCCATAAAATGCCATACCGGGCAATTCCTCTGATAATAATGCTGTTCTCCGACTGTCCGCCGTTCTGTGAACAAACCCAGGCATAATAACAGGCAGCCAAAACAACATAGACAGGAGTTGACCAGTGAAACAGGTCCTTTTTCTTATACCCGAATATAATGGCGGCAGCAAAACTGGCAAGGGCCATATTGACACCCAGCTTCTGCTGGTACATATTGAGAGCGTTCAGATAACGGACTCCTCCCAGTACCACACCCGCGAAAGCAACGGAAGAAAGCAGACCCGGAAGCCTGTCCAGAACATCCTTGCGCCGTATCCAAACGTCCGGCTGCTCTTTTCGCCTGAATAAAAGCCCATAGAGTGAAAATCCCAGAAACAGGAAAATGCCTGCTTCATAAAATACGATATCAAAAGGATTGGAAGTAAACCTCTTTAACGGAAAAACATTCCATGCCGCCCAAAGCGCTGCGCCTGCCGCCAGAATACCGGTTCCCAGACGAATGCCAAAATCCAGCCGCACTTTCACTTCTGACTTCCTGAAAAGCCACCCTGCAAGAAAAATAAGCGCTCCTCCCACTGCAAACACAATGGCTGCAATCAACAGATATTGCATTTTTGTAAAGAGAGCCTTATATTCGTAACAGACATCCACATTTCCTTCATCTGCCATCGAGAGCACCAGTTCCGCCCCCGGATTTTCTATGGTAAAATAATATTTTTTCCCTATCTCCAGTTCACTGCCTATCCTGATACGGCAGTCGCCCGGCACGGAAAGTTCCTTTAACAAAAAGGACCTTTCCTCCAGTTTATTCATCTTTTCATCAAACAGACGAAAAACAAGGCGGCCCTCCTCCATGCCCGTCAAATCTTCATTGTAAATATAAAAACTGATATAGGTAAGCCCATACTGTTCGGGAACAAACTCCTGCATAACGGTGCCTTCATTCTGCACAAGCCTGTCCGAAAGCGGGTCTGTCACGCCTACGGACTGCCACGGTCTAATCAGCTTTAATGGCCATACAAGGGCAATTGCCACAATCATAAAAAAAACCACCATGGATTGTACAGCCCGTTTAAGTGATATATCCACCTGCACTTGTTTCCTCCCGCTTCCTTTCCAAATTTCTGTCATGCCACTTTTCCATATCTTGGATTAGTATAGCACAGTTGACATTTCTTTACAACAAATTGTCTTTTAAGATTCCTTAAGACACAACATTTGACTATTCTCCCATGCATTGTTTATAATAGGGATAAGAAAAAAACAAGGAGAAACTAAATGGAAAAATCGTCAAATTTCTTTCTGATACACAATTTTAACACCGTACCCGACGAGCTGCTCGCGCTTTGCAGCGATTACCTGATTTACGACTGCTCCACGGACACGGACACAAAACAGAAACTGCATGACAGGAATCTCTCTGTGAAGGATGTAGCAAATACAGGTCACAATATCACTACTTATTTTTCCTTTTTTGATGAATACTATGACAATCTTCCCGAAGTTATCTGCCTGTTGAAAGGAAACATGATTGGACGTCACTGCTCCATGGAGTTTTTCAGACAGGTCATGGATAATAAGTCCTTTACTTTTCTGTATGACGAAAAACAGTATTGGGATAAATTTGCAAAATTTGACGGAGAAAACCAAAAGAACGAAGCCGGAAACACTTTTCTGGCCATGGAAAACGTATATGTGGAAAAAAACACATCCTGGTATGTCGAATCCCCTAACCATCCCAAAAAGTATTTTAATGATGTGGACGATTTGTTGCGGTTTATCTATAAGAAACCAATGATTCCCCAGTACTTCATGTTTTCTCCCGGCGCCTGTTACATCATCAGAAGGGAACAGGTACTTAGCCACAGCAGGGAATTTTACCGCAATTTAAATAAACTCATGAATTATGGCATGAATCCGGGCTTTCCCTCCGAAGCGCATCAGGTGGAACGGATTCTGCCGATTCTGTTTACTTCCCTTAGTGAAACCAACGAATGGATGGATGACGAAATAGCCTTTGAAAATAAACTCCCCGAATGCAGCGCGTACATCCAATACAAATATGACAACAGACCAAGGAAATTTAAAAAATTAAGAAAACTGTTGGGACTTATCTAAACCGTAAAAACAAAAACGGGCGGTTATCTGTCACCGCCCGTTATATTCAGATTGACGCCGTTCATATAGCCGCTTCCTTCCGAAAGCAAAAAGTGAATGGCCGGCACCACTTCTTCCAGCTTGACATTCCGTTTCAATATGCTGGATTCCCTGTTCATTTCCACAATTTTTTCGTCAATGTCCTCCAAAAATTTGGTTTCCATCATATTTGGGGAAATGCCGTTGATATTGATGCCCTTTCCGGCATATTCCACTGCCATGCTTTTCATCAGACCAAGTAAAGCATATTTTGCCATAGTGTAACGGGACATGAATCTGGGAGGCATGCCGATGGTACAGGAAGACAGCATCACCACTACCTTACCCCTTCCTCTTTTTGCCATTTTTCCGAAAAATGCCTTCCCGATTTCTCCCAGGGAAAGCGCCTGAACCTTGATTTCCCGCAAAGCGTCTTCCCAGTCAAACTGTCTGACACGTGTATACTTCAACCGCGGGGCAGGTAGATGAATGATGTAATCCGGACATTCACAATGCCCCATCGCCTGTTCCAGAAGCCCCTTCACGCCTTCCGGCTGCGATAAATCCGCCTGCATGGGCAAAATGGACAGTGCCTCCGATTGCGCAGCCATGGAACGCAGCGCCTCCTCATGTGAGGAGTAATGTGCAAGCACCACCGCCTTTTCTTTGTTTTTCAGACTCTTTTCTTCCAGACTCCTGATAAAAGCCAAACCCACATCCGAGGACGCGCCTGTAATCAAATATACTTTATTTTCCATCCGGTAACACTCCTATCTGCATACTTCCCCTTAACACTTTCTCGTCTTCCTGATTCGTAATCACTACCTTGAGCGTAATTACGGAAAATGTTTCATTTTTTTCCTTCACCGTTCCCCGTACCGTCAACACATCCCCCACAAAAACCGGTTTCACAAACTTTGTTTCCACGCTGTGAATCAGGCTTTTCTCTCCCGGTATATAAACGCCTGCAAGGGTAGATAAAAAGGAAGCCGTCAGCATACCGTACGCAACACAGTCCTTATAACCTTTGTTTCTGGCAAATTCTTCATCCGTATGCAAAGGATTGACATCTCCCGTTATCTGCCTGAACTTTTCCACCATTTGGAAAGTTACCTCCACACAAAAGGCTTCTTCCATGCCGACTGCAATGTCTTCAAAACTATAATGGTTCACTCTTTCCCCTCCTCATCCTTTTGGGCGCCCTCTATATTTCCTTCCACAATTTCCATTCCCTCCTTACAGCATTCCTGCCAGTATTCATAGGCAGTCTGCCAGGAATCGTACTTTTCATCCCCTCTCTTGTCCTCAAAATTGTAGTACTCCGCAAGATAATGTCCCAGAAACTCCGTACACTTTTGAGCCCCCAGTATATTGGTATGGCCTCCTCCGTCATAAAAATCCGTTGCAAAATCCAGGCCAAGCTCTTCATAATAATCATTGAGGTTTAAGTACCGATACCCGTATTGTACAATAATTTCTTCCATATAATTATACTTTTTCTGCATTTCTTCATCCATTTTCATGGGAGATACCAAAAAAAGGGCATTCAAATCGTTTTCCTTTAAATACTCTAACAGCCGGCAGAGCATTTCCTCCTGTTCCGCCGGAATCTGCATGGTCCCCGCAAGGCGGCTGTAATCTTTGCCTTCCCCTGCAACTACATCCGTGTTGAGTTCAAAACCCTTCAGGGGATGCTTTCGTTCATATAAAAAAGAGGTATACTGGTCCGGAAGAATGATGGTTTTCCAGTTGGAATGATACTTAAAAATATCAAAATAATAGGTGTATCTTTCCGACACTTCCGGCACCATGTCATTAATCAGGTTTATCCTGTTTAAGGAATACTTCAGGTTATCCGTAACGCCCCGCGTATACGCCATATTTTCCGTCATCATGCTTTCTTCATAGGCATACTGGCGCAGTTCAAAGATAAACAATCCGGGGGACTGGGTTTTTAATGCCTCCTCCACCAGATAGACCGCCGCCCGCGGCCGCTGCTGGTTTGTTGACAGCGGATAACAGGTGATTCCATGCTCTCCCCAAATCTTTGGCGCAATATAGTAAGGATATACGGGGCTTGAACCTATCATTATCACATCTATCGTGTCTTTGGGCTCGGCATAAAATCCCACAAAAATCTCTTTAATTGTACCGTTTGTACGCAGCATGTAAGTAACGGAGCGAAGCAGAAAAAGAAATATCAGCACAAATGCAACGGCTTTCAGCGCCTGTCTTTTATTCATGGCTATCCTCCTAAAATCCTTGATAAATAAATTCTGCCGCACTGTATCCCGGTCCGTAATACCCTAATAATATCACATAGAATAACAAAGCATACAGTACTATCCAACGTACTGCAATGTTTTTCCCCGCCAGTCTGTCCCTTACGGAACCTTTCTGCTGTAAAACGGAAACAGCAAGCAGAAGAAGCAGGGATACCACTGCTATAACAAATTCTACCGGGTCAAGACCAAGCTGAAGCAAAGCTCCGTTCCAAAACACCTGGGGATTCCAAGTGGTAAACATTTTCCGGTACATATCGCATGCCGTGAAAAAACAGGCAGAGCGGAAAAAGAGAAAGCCTCCGCAGACCAAAAGAAAAGTCCTCACCTGCTGAAAAATACCAAAAACCCTGCCGTCCTTTTTTACCTTAAACACCGCATACAGCTTATTCCACAAGGGCTGCCCGATTTCTCCAAGAACGATATAACTCCAATGCAGAATGCCGGAACCGACAATAAGCTTCCATGACCCGCCATGCCACATGCCAACCGCAAACCACAATACAAACATTGCCCCATAGGCAGCCATTTTCTTACCGGCCTTTTTGCCGAAACGTTTCTTTAATGCCGCCTGCATATCCGAAAACCTGCGGGTGCGCTGCAAGGGGAAAAAAAGGTAATCCTTCATCCAGACTCCAAGCGTAATGTGCCATCTCCGCCAAAACTCCTGAATCGAGCGCGAAAAAAAAGGTGTGGAAAAGTTTTCCGCTATCCTGATGCCAAAGGTTTCCGAAATACCGATTACAATGTCTATTCCGCCGGAAAAATCAGCATACAATTGAAAAGCAAAGCAGACTGTAGCTATAAAAATGTAAGCGCCGGGATATGACGCATAATCGCCGTAAACCGTATTGACAATTACTGCCATCCTCTCCGCAATCACCAGTTTTTTGAAAAATCCCCAAAGTATCCTCTGCAATCCGTAAGTGACCTGTTTATAATCCAGCTTATGCCCTTCATACAACTGCCCTTCCACATCCCGGTAACGCAGGATGGGACCGGAAATAACCACCGGAAAATAAAATCCGAACAGGGCAAATTTTAAAAAGTTGTGCTGCGCCCTTCCGATTTCATAATAGACATCAAACAAATACCCCAACAGGGCAAGCGTATAAAAAGAAATCCCCAAAGGCACCAGAAAATGCAGTTCAGGCAGACTGCCCGGCAAAAAAGGAATGCGCGCTGCAAGTCCGTTGTATGTATACGCCCCAAAATTACTATATTTTAACACAATCAGCAGTACAAGGCAGAAAAGGACAACAAAAGAAAGAACCCTTTTTCGTTTCACAGGTTCTTTCGTCTTTTCAATGCACAACGCCCCGATAAACACTGCCGTTACAGACACCGCCGGATATGCAATCAGCCAAAGTTCTCCTGCCGTCAGGAAATAAAGGATGCTTGCCGCCAGCAAAAGCATCCACTGCGCCTTCTTTGGAATCAGATAATACAAAAACAGAACCACGGCATAAAAGCAAAGAAAGGCAAACGATGTAATATTCATCTTTTTCTCCATTCCGAAGCATTTTTGCTACAGTGTATCATTGATTGCCCGCTAAAATGATGTCTGCCATCTCTCCCACATTTTTCATGGTCACAACCTGGCCCATGGTAAACTTAATGCCAAATTCCTGCTCCACTGCGGATACCAGATTGATATGCTCCAGAGAATCCCAATCCTCTATATCAGCGGAAGTAGTCTCATCGTTCACCGTGATTTCATCGTCGTCAAAAACCTCCCGGAACACATTGTTTAACCGTTCAAATAATTCTTCTCTTGTCATACCTTAACCACCTTTATCACATAATTTTTATCTATATAGTCCTTCACCTGACAGCTCCACACCGTATTACCCCGGTCATCCTGTTTCTCTTGCACAAAACCCTGCCATTCATAAAACTTCTCTACCATTTTGTTCTTCGCCGTGGGGTAGTAATACCCTTTGATTTCTTTGCAGCCTGCCTTTTTTGCTTCCGAGACCAGCGTGTCCATCATGGCAAACTCCATGTCGCGCTTTAATACCCTGCAGCTCATCAGCCAAAGCTCCACATGCAGGACGTCCCCATCCTTCTTTGCAATCACCACGGATACCACGCCGTTATCTCCGAACTTATCCGCCAGCCTGCCGTACAGGGTAATATACCTGTCATCTGCCGCCGTCTTCTCAATTTCTGCCTGCGTATATCTTCTGGTCGTCAAATTAAACTGGTTGCTCTTATTGGTAAGCTGTGCAATCCTTGCCATATACATCGGCTCAAACGCCTTTATGGTTCCCACCATTTCAAGTGACTTTAAATATTCCCGATAGTCCCCGAACTGCGCCTGCTCCTTCTGTCTTTCCAGATTGGCCTTATACATGTCACTGCGCTTTTTGTCATCCTCGGAAAGGTTTGTCACCTCAAAGAAACCGGAACGGTCCAAAATACGGATATACTGCTCGGGACTTCCTATTTCCGGCACAGCCACGCCGTCAAGCTGCGTACGGATAATTTCCCTCTCTGCCGGATTGTCATCCACAAAAACAAGACTGTCCTGCATAATATTCAACCCGGAAGCTATTTCCGCCACATTCCGGCTCTTGGGCTCCCAATTTGCCTTGATTAACACAAAGTCTTCCGGTTTCAAAACTCCATCCGGATGATTCAGCCCCGCCAGGGCATTTTCCTCCTCATTTTTGGAACTGACATTCAGCATCACGCCGATATCCTTCTGCTGTTTCACATATGCCTGAAACTCTGCATACACCTGTCCCATGGAAGTCTCCTGTCCGATTTCAAGGTTCTCTACGCCGTCATCCCCTACAATACCGCCCCACAGCGTATTGTCCAAATCCAGGACCAGCGCCTTTTTGTTTTTTCCATAGATTGACTTGATGATATTGGCTATATTGAAACTTAAGGACGGAATTGCAGGCAGGCATAAAGCATATTTATACATATGCCAGTAAAAAGGGTCTCCCCATTTGTCCAGTCCGTAACAGGAAGCAAGATAGTTTAAGTCATTGATATAAAAGTTCCTGTTCTCCCTGGCATACCGGTAAAACAATTCGTTCAACCGGTTTAAAAAGGAAATTCTGCCATGTAAATCGGAAGCTTCTTTATTGCCCAGCAGCCTGTAAAAGGGCGGTTCAAAATTATTCTGGATAATGGGGCAGCGGTACGTTTCCCGCAACTTGTCCCACATCACCTGAAAATGTTCAAAATTCTTTAAAAGAAGCGCGTCTATCTCTTCTTCAGAATCAGCCAATGTCGGATATTCTAAAATATTACGGCTGCTTGTATGGATATAGACCACATCCGGCCCAAACTGCTCCAACTCCTCATTTTCAAACATGGCGTCCTGCCAGTACCGGGCGTATTCCGACTCATAAAAAACGGGTTCCATTCCGTAGTGGAGTAAAAACAACTCCAGTATCTTCACAATATCGTGGGTCGTGCTTCCTCCCAGAACAGCAATCTTTTTTACAATCCGTTTGCTGCCATCTGTGAGAAGCGCCTTTTTTATGCTTTTTGCCTTTTTCAGAATATATTCCCCGTCAAAGGGATATTCCAGTTCCTTCATTTCATTCTCCTCTGTCTTCTGCCAAAGACTGCCAGCTTTTTCTATGGCGCCTGATATAGATAATATATCTCAAAATTCACATTGTCAAATCCATACTGCCCGTAATTGATAAATTGGATGCCTTCCTCTTCCAGCTTTTTTGTATCTACCGAATGATAGACATCCAGATACCAGATTTCTTTATAATCCCCTCCATAGATATCCGGCCTTTTCTCCAGCCTGTCGGGAAAATAATAGGGAATCACTGTGTCAAGGCTTGACGCGTCTGATATAACAATGGCATTTTCACCAATATGCTCTTCGGCAAATTTAAGGGTCTCGTCTGTCAATGTTACATATTCTTCCCGCCATACTTTCGGATATACGCTAAGTCCCGTAACAAGGAAAAGCACACAGGGAAATATAAGCAGCCACTTGTTTACATATTTACACATGGCGCTCATGCCCAGAATTGTCAGACACAGCGGAATCATCAGATACCTTGAAATTAATATCGGATAGCCGAGCGTTCCGTAAACCAGTCCGAAAATCAGTACAAACCATATTACAGACATACAGGAAAGCGCCCAGTAGGTTTTTGCATCCCTTTTTTTCCAAAGCAGAAACAGGACAGCCACAAAAACAAGTATCAGAAAAACAAGATAGATATGTTCCGAATATGGTATGCTTGTCCTAAAAAGGTCTCTTATCAGTCCCAATCTCGATGATGGCATGGTTATCCAGCTGGCGCCTCCCATACTGACCTGATGAAGGGCCGACGGCAGCCAGGGAAGGTATCCAATCACCGTAGCAACCGAGCAAATCCCCCATCCCCCAACCTTTTTCCAACTGCGGGTAAATAAAAAAAACAACAGCAGGGCGGCATACAGAAAAAACATCGTCATCAATGCAAAATAATGGGTATAAGCCGCCATCAGACTGAATACCGTAAACAGCACCCAGTTTTTGCGCCGCAAATCCGCCCGAAGCAGATAGAACATCTGCACAGCAGCCAGCAGGACAAAATAAAATGCCCATGTATACATTCTGACTTCAACCGTCTTTTTCAACATCATGGGAGAAAACAGGATAAACAAATCAAAGAAAACCATCGCTTTTCTTCCAAACTGCTTTCTCACAAAGGTAGCGCCCAGAACAAGAATCAATATGACGGGCAATACGGAAAGCAACTTTGCCGCCAACAGGCTATGCCCCGTCAACATCAGAACCAAACGCAGCATCAGATAGTAGAGCGGCGGATGTACGTCTCCTATCATCCTCCTCATCATTTCTCCAAACGGCATCCTTGACCACCAAAGGCCGTAAGCTTCATCAAGCCATACACTGTTATTAAAGGCAAGCGAAACAGGAATGACTGCCAAAGCTGCAACAAATAGTATTGTAATGATTTTCTCATGTTTTTCCAAAAAATGCCGCATTCCTATACCTCCGCATAACTGTCAGTCCTTATCCGCCTTCACATTTAAGGTTTCCTTCACCACATACTGCGGTGAATGGTTCATGCAGACATAAATCCTGCCAATATATTCCCCGATTAACCCCAGCATCAGCATCAGCATTCCGCCGATAAACATAACTGCCGACATCAGGGAACTGAAACCTAACGGCACCAGCGGATTGACAAATTTTTTTATTACCGTGTATATGGCATAGGCAAAACCAAGCAGAGCACAAAAGGCGCCGATTATGGTTGCAATTCTAAGGGGCTTTACGGAAAAGGAGGTAAACCCGTTCACCCACAGGCTTATCAATTTACCCAGCGTATAGCCGGAAGTCCCGATTTCCCGCTCCCGGTGCGTCACCGTCACATTGGTAATGTTTTTCGTTGTGCGCAGTACCAGGCCAATCACATAAGGATACGCATTTTCATACCGGACTACTTCTTCTATCACAAAACGCCTTGCCGCGAAATAACTGGATACATAAAGCTTTTTGGGTTTTCCCAGCATAACCCTTGTCATCAGTTCATTGAGTTTGCTTCCGAAATTACGGAACCACGAGTGCTGCTTGTGTTCATATTTGGCATAGACCACATCCGCTCCTGCCTCCAGCCCGGCAATCAATTTTCCCGCCTCATTTGCCGGCGTCTGCCCATCATCGTCGAGACACACGACAATGTCTCCCTTCACATAACGGAATCCTGCCATCAATGCCGCATGCTGTCCGAAATTCCTTGCAAGATTGATGCCTTTTATTCTGGGATTTTCCTCACATAACTGCCTGATAACCGAATATGTTTCGTCCGGCGAGCAGTCGTTTACCAAAATTACCTCATACTCATATCCTGCAATATCCGTCATGGCACCCGTTAACTCTTCCACTACACCTTTTATAGTCTGCGATGACCTATAACAGGGAATTACAAAACTAATGAGCTGTCCCATTCACTTTCTCCTTTCGCTGTTAATTCTGACCCTATTCTTTTGTAACCTTATAAACTCCCAAAAATTCCACATCATCCGTCAAGATGCTGTCAATCTTTAACATGGATACCGTTATGCCCTTATCTGCATAGTAACCTGTAAGCCAGTTCCAATCTTCACCCTTATTGATGATATATACATTGGGGGCTTCCAAAAGAGCCTGTTCCATAGTCGCCATTCCATAATAGCGGTATTTCTCTTCTGTCAAGGGACTTTTGGAAATCCACCCTCCCATAATGTCATAATTTTGTATCGAATTGTCAACATTGACAAACATTTTATCCGTATATTTTGACCATGAGTATACATCCATAAAATAAAAGCAGTCCCCATTGTCATTTAAATATGCCTGTAAAGCTTCCCACTCTTTGTACACAGACTCCTTTCTGACATATTCCTCCATGCTTTTCTCCACGCTTCCCTGTATAAGAAAAAGGCACAACGCCAGAAGAACTCCCGTGATTCCTGCCTTCAGGTAAGAAAAAACCTTTCCTGTGTTTTTGCATTCCACCAAGAGAAAAGCAATCAGAATAGTAAACTCCATCAAATATAAGGGATGGGTAATCCGCTCCAGAACCCGTCCCCTGTAAAAGACAAACATCCAAAGCCCCGTGCGTACGACTGCCAGACATGCAAGTTCCCAGATAAACCGCAGATGCCTGTTTCCCATGGTATAGGCAAAAACCATAATATATAAGATAATCACAAACAAATTCCATGGAAAATCCGCTCTGTGTAAAGTTCTGTATACATAGTTAGCAAATGCCTGCTTCAGGGTTTCTGCAATTGAAACCTGCTCCTTTCGGCGCTCATTGGCATTTTCATTAATCTTGTCCAATATACCTGCGTCGATTGTCTCATCCAGTCCAAAATTATAATTTTCTATCAGCATCTGACTGTTTGCCGTCATGCCGATACTGTCATAAAACGCTTCATTCCCCTCATATCCGGGATGCCACTTCCACAGAAAATCATACAACTGCGTCCGGCTGTCAAAAAAATGATTGAACTGCTGCCAGTCTTCCCCTGCATGTGCTGCCATATGAACCCCCTGGCTCAAGAGCATTCCGGCTAAAATCCCCCCTAATACAGAAAAGTACTTTGCCGCATTTTCCTTTGTAAAAAAAGGCTTTTCACAAGCCCATCGGCACAGTCCCGTTACACAGATAAGCGGCAGCAGTAAGAGCAGCATTTCCGTACGCATCTGGAATGCCACCACTGCAAGAACGATACTCCCTATGTTACGGCAAAAAAAATCTTTTACCGTCCCCGATGAATCCGCAGTGTAAAACAGGAATGCCGCCGTCGAAGCAAGAATCGCACTGGTTACCGTATATTGTACGAAAACCAGTTCATACAGCAATAATGTCACAATCAGTCCCGTCTCAAGCACGACTGCCACAGCCTTTGTCCATGTTTTGTGAAAAAAAGACAGCAGGCGTTTCGTGAAAAGAAAAATACATCCAAAATGGCATACACACAGAAATATACCATACCAGGGAAGGTTTCTCGCCACACGGTACAATATGCTAATCAGCCAGCCTAACGGAAAAAGCATCTGGATATTCCTGCCCTCGGGTACTCCGGTGTAGGCGCCCGACAGAATATCTTTCATCACCAAGTCATCATTTATCGCATAATAGTAATCAAAAAAAATGCTGATTCCCGCGCACAGAAAAACCGCCAGTCCCAATGCCCATATGCAGTTTTCTTCTTGTTTTAATTTCTTTATTATATTTTTTATCATTTTTAACCCTGCATCATTCTCTGTTTACTTTCTGCAGTTTGCCACTATCTTTTTAACCGCGCTGATAACATTCTCCACGTCCTCATCCGTCATGGCATAATACAACGGCAGGCTCATCATCTCCTCATAAAGTTTTTCCGCTTTCGGACAGATACCTTTTCCGTACCCCAGCTTTTCATAATAGGGATGATAATACACAGGAATATAATGCACATTGCAGCAGATATTTTCCGCCGCCATATAATCAAAAAATGCTCTCCTGTCAATTGTCAGCATTTCCGGTTTGATACGAAGGATATACAAATGTCTTGTGGTATCCGACTCCGGTATTTCCTCCTGTACCGCAAGTTCATGCATTTTGGAAAACGCCTCGTTATAGCGTGCGACAATCTGTTTCCTTCTTTCGCTGAACCTGTCCAGCTTGTCAAGCTGACTCAAAATCAGGGCGGCCTGTATGTCCGTAATACGGTAATTCATGCCAAGCGCCACCTGTTCATAGTACCACGGACCCTCCGGCTTCTTTTCCATAAAGGAAACATCCTTTGTAATACCGTGTGTCCTGTAAAGCAACAGCTTTTTGTAATACGCTTCCTCATTGGTAAGAACCGCGCCGCCTTCCCCGCCCGTTACCGTCTTGACGGGATGAAAACTGAAAGTAGTCATGTCCGCTATGGAGCCTATGGGGCGACCCGCATATTTGGTGCCGATGGAATGTGCCGCGTCCTCTATCAGTACCGCACCCTTTTCTCTGCAAAGTTTCATCAGCGGGTCAAGTTCCACTGCCTGTCCCGTGTAATCCACCGCCACAACGGCCTTCGTCTTCTCCGTCATTTTTTCCGACACACTCGCCGGGTCAATATTGTAGGTTCTTTCATTAATGTCGGCAAAAACCGGCTTTGCCCCGCAGTACAGGGCGCAATTGGCTGACGCTGCGAAGGTAATCGGCGTGGTAATCACCTCGTCGCCTTCTGACACGCCTGCCGCCTGACACGCTATATGAAGGGCCGCCGTGCCGCTGTTTACTGCCACCGCATACTTTGCCCCGGTAATTTCACACAGACACTTTTCCAGCTCCGCTATCTTTGGCCCGCATGTCAGCGCATCATCCTTCAGCATGCCTGCAACTGCTGCCACATCCGCATCATCAATGTACTGGTGTCCGTAATATATTTTTGTATCCCTGACGGGAGTGCCGCCAAAAAAAGCCAGTTTTTCCATAATGAACCCTCGCTTTACCGTTAGAATAAAAATTCAACCAAATTATACCATAGGAATTGTAACATGTCTAATTTCTTTACAAAGAAGTGGATTTCCCGGTTTCCGACATATTTATCAGTTTCTCTGCTATCCTTTCCGCTCCCGCGCCGTCAACAAGCATCTTTTCACGCCGGCTGTACATTTGCCGCAGACAGGATTCTTTCAGATGCCGGATAGCCTCCACGATACGGACCGGCATCTGCTTTCCCTCTTTCAAATAATCCCCCCCATAACATACCAGTTCCTTTTCCCTAAAAGCTTCCACTGTTTTTTCCTGATTGTCCACAAAAGAAAAGCAGATAACCGGCACACCCACGGCACAGAGTTCATACATGGTGGAGCCCCCGGCCGTAACGGCAATATCACATTTTTCCATCAGTTCCGCCATGTTGCCCACATTCCGGTAAAGATACACATTGGGATGCTTATCCGCCATTTTTTGCAGTTCTTCATGGTTTACATTGAACGCGCCGCTGATTACATGGTATTCCAGTTTCCCTGCACAGACATCCGCCAGCGCATATTTCAGTATCTGTCCTGCCAGATTGTACTTATCGCTGCCGCCGGTGGTAATCAGTACTTTTTCCGCCTTCTCCCTAACCGAATATGAAACATCCCTAAATTCTTCCCGCAAAGGCACATAATCGCATCCCAGCAAAAATTCCCTGTTTCGCGGCAGCGCCTTTTCCTTGTAAGGAAGCTGTTCCCCATATATATTGTAATTGATTACCACATCCACAGGATACGGAAATGAAAATGTATCATCCACATAAGCAGTCTTCGTATATTTTCCAACCTGCTCCAGATAATACGGCGTCACAAAATAACTGTCCGTCAAAAGCAAATCCGGTCTTTTTTCTTCCAGCATGGGAAGCAGGATTGTAAGCTCCTCCTCCATCCTGCGATAATCAGTGTGCAGCACCGTATATGCCAGCCCTCTTGCCACAAGCAATCCTGCCGCCTCATCATCCGCCAGTACAAAGCAAACCTCCTGCCCGCGCTCCTGCAATGCCAGCGCAATGGACAGGCAGCGCATGACATGTCCCGTTCCGATTTCCTTACCTGCGTCAGCCCTAATCCAAATCATTCTTTCTCACCCTGCTTTCGGCATCCATTCTGCCCTTTTTCTTATTTACGGCAGTCTTTTGGCATAACAGAAAACATTATCCTTTTTAGCCTTTTCATACCCCAATTCCTCAAATATTCTCCATGAAGCCTCATTTTCCTGCTTGACTTTTGCGCGCAGTATTTTAACGTCAGGAAACTTTTCCAGAACCAGCCTCTCTCCGGCGCGGATAATCTCCCGTCCATACCCGCGGTGTCTTTCCTTTTTGTCAATGCTGTAGCTGATTTCTGCCTCTGTGCCGGACAAGTCCAGCCGCAGCATTCCCACGGGAACCTCCTTATGAAAGCACAGATAAAGTTTTCTGTCCTCCCTGCAAAGGCTGTTTTGTACCCATTCCTCGTGTACCTCCCACGGAATTTTCTCCGTGGAAAAAGACTGCCTTCTGGTTTCCTCCTCGTTAGCCCATGCAAACAAAAGCTCCGCGTCCTCTTTCCGGGCCGGAACCAAAGTCAGGTAATCCGCGACCATCCCCGCCTCAAGCGGCGTTCCCCTCTCTATATCCGTAAGGCATTTCTTTCCCAGGACATTGTCATACTCCCTGGAATGCAACCCGTAGCCCGGACGGATAACCCGGATATTTTCTTCCGTAAAAACATCCCCCTTTTTCATATTCTCCACAACAAAAAGGGACTTACGGAAAACGATGTTCGTCTTTTCCTGTTCCGTCATCCCGTAATGCACACGGCCAATCGCCTTTTCGGCCTGTCTGACGTCACGCACCATGGCAGCAAACTCCTTAGGCTCCATGGAAAAAGAAGAATCCGGGTTTTCTATGTCCCTGCCAAGACAGATATGCTTTTCTATGACGGAAGCGCCTAAAGCAACTGCTGTGACAACGGCAGTGCTGCCCATGGAGTGGTCCGACAGTCCCACCGGGACATCAAACCGTTTTTCCATGTCCTGCATGGTGGCAAGGCACATTTCATCCGTGACCGCCGGATATGCGCTTGCGCAGCGCAGCAGCGCAAAATTGTGGTTTCCCGTGCTACGAATGGTTTCCACCGCCTCTTCTATTTCCGCAAGGTTGGACATACCTGTGGAAAGAATGATGGGCTTTCCTGTCTGCGCCGTATAGCGGAGCAAAGGCAGGTCAACCAGTTCAAAAGACGCTATCTTATAAAACTCCACCCCGATTCCTTCCAGAAAGTCCACCGCCGTCTTATCAAAAGGCGCCGAGAAAAAATCGATGCCGAGCCTGTCCGCTTCCTCCTTCAGTTCCTTCTGCCACTCCCAGGGGGTATACGCTTTCCCGTACAGGGAGTATAAGTTCTCCCCCTCCCACGTCCCGTCTTCCACCTGAAAATACCGGTTATGGCAGTCTATCGTAATCGTGTCCGGCGTGTACGTCTGTATCTTGATACAGTCCGCCCCGCACTCCTTTGCCACACGGATAATCTCCTTCGCCCGCTCTATGCTGCCGGCATGATTGCCGGACATTTCCGCGATAATATAAGCCGGCTGCCCCTCCCCTATCCACCTGTCTTTTATTTTTATACGACTCATACCGTTGTCTCCTTTTTTACCGCCCTGTACTTAGCCTCCGCAACCTTCCAGTCCTCCTCGGTATCAATGTCCTGTACCTCGGACTCCGGCAGTTCCATCGGCACCGTCTTTTCCATCACCAGCCTTTTCTGCTCCAGAAAACTCTTTGTCCTCACACAGTAAAACTGCCCTGCGTCGTGATAAAAAGGCTCCAAATCCTGAGAGCGGGTAAGCATATGCTCAGGCCATTTAAACTGTAAAAAACCATCCTCTATCACAACGCTTCTCTGCGGGGGAAACCCAAACCTTACCACCGGAAGGAGGCTGTCCGCTTCCTGTCCTGCCAAAAGCGTCATTGCCCGTTTCAGCTTTTCTGCCGACACGAAAGGCGCCGTGGGATAGATACAGCATACATAGTCAAATTCCATGCCGATATCCTTATACCGTTCCAACACCTCCATCAGCACATCGGCGGTGGTTGCATAGTCATTGGCGGACTCGCTGCTTCTGAAAAAGGGAACCTTTGCGCCATGCGCTTCTGCTATTTTTGCAATCTCCGCATCTTCCGTGGAAACCATGACCTCGTCAAATACTCCTGCGCCAAGCGCCGCCTCTATGGAATATGCCAGTATCGGTTTTCCGCAAAACTCCTTTATATTTTTTCTGGGTATTCTTTTGCTGCCGCCTCTTGCGGTAATGACTGCCAATGCTTTCATGCGCGCTCCTTCTTTGCCTTTCCGTCCTCTATGCGGTAAATCATATCGCATTTTTCAATGGTTTGCAGCCTATGTGCAATAATTATCAACGTTTTTTTCCCGTGAAGCCTGTTGATGGAATCCATGATTGCCGCCTCCGTATCGTTATCCAATGCCGAAGTGGCCTCATCCAGTATCAACACCTCGGGGTCATTGTAAAGCGCACGGGCGATGCCGATACGCTGCCTCTGTCCGCCGGATAACCGGATGCCCCGTTCCCCGATGCCCGTATCCAGCCCTTCGGGAAGGTTTCTCACAAACTCATCCATCTGCGCTTCCTTTAACACCTCCCAGACCCTGTCTTCATCTATGTTTTCACCCGCAACGCCAAATGCCACGTTCCGGCGAATGGTGTCGTCCAGCATGAAAATCATCTGGGGAATATAGCCGATGTTTTTCAGCCATGCCCGGTAATGGGTTTTGATGTCCACATCATCCGCATAAATCGTGCCCGTTTTTACCGCAAGAAGCCCCAGCAGAATATCCACCACTGTTGTCTTTCCTGCACCCGAAGCGCCCACGATGCCGACTGCCGCGCCCACCGGCACCTCCATGTCCGCATGGTCAAAAATCAATACGTCCGTGTTCGGATAGGCATAAGTAATATCCTGGAGGCGGATGCTCTTTGTAATGGGAAGCGCCTCTTTTGCCTCATCCGCAAAGGACATGTCCGTGTTTTTTCCGTCTATTTCATCCTGCAGGTTGTCGCTGACGCCCATAAAGAAAGGCTCGCAGTAGGCAATCGTGTTTAACTGGTTGTTGATGCGGTTTGCACAGGGAATCAGACGCACTGCCGCCGCCGCAAAGGCGCCGATGGTAGTCATCATGCTTGTGGTGTCCGTCCCCCGAAGCACCAGAAACAGCATATAAAGAATCATGCAGGCAATGCTCACCGATTCAATCAGAAGCCTGGGTATCTGGTTATACAGGGAATACTTCTGCACTGCATCCACATACCCCTTTCCGCATTTGATATATTCGTTTACAAAATACTGCTCCTTTCCCGCAATCTTTACCTCCTTGATGCCCTGTACCGTCTGGGAAATCCACTTGAACAGACCACTGTAAAAATTCTGGTTGTCCTCCCCCGCCTTGCGCATAATCGGCTTCAGCCACACTTTGATTACAAGCAAAAGCAAAAGCAGCACAAAACCGATAAAAACCGTCATCACAAAATCGGATACCATCAGCACACACAGCAGGCAGATAAAAACAATGCCCTCGGAAACAAGCTGTAAAACCGCCAAAATCAATGCATACATATTGTTTACATCGGAGGTAATGTTCCGCTGTATCATGGCGGTATCGGAGTTTAAGTAAAACTCATAGCCTTTTCGCAGATAGTTTTTCATCATGCGCTCCGAGGTCCTAAACTGGTTGCCGTACACAAATTTAAGCATCACCTTCTGCTGTATGTAGATATAAATATTCTTCACCACAAACAGCGCCACCAGCATCAGCATAATCACTATGATAAACTGCTGCTTTGACTGCATATGGAACAGTTCATACAAGGTCCGTACCAGTCCCTCTTTTTCTATGGCGTTTTCTTCCATCACCACCGTGATGACAGGTACGATAATCCCGATGCTCGCCACCTCTAAAATCGCGCCGATTAACATCATAAACACCAGCAGCACCATAAACCTTTTCTGTTTCCCGTCCAGTAAAACCCCAATCTTCTTTAAAATGGCCCTCATCTGCCTATTCCTTTCTGTTATATCTGCTCATTCTGCCTGTGAATGGAAGCCTCCTCATACTTGTCCATAAAATCCGCTCCCAGACGAACCACTTCGTCCGCAAACCGGATTGCCTTCATCTCCGTCAGCACCGAGACCGCCTTTTTAAAACGCACACCGGGGAAAAAATTCAGCATTTCCATGGGAACTGTGGCGTCAAACACAGGATAGTCCGCAAACAGCTTTCGATAATCCAGCATATCCCTCGGATGGGGCTTGATAAATATGCTGCCCTCTTTTTCATATATGGCAATGATATCTTTAAAAATCCGCTCCCTGACCTTAAGTGTACACAAGGGCTCCGTCAAAATCAATATTTTATTGTTCCCGCCGCCTTCCGCAAGCTGCTCCCTCAATCTGTCAATATTCCGGACAAAGGCCCGAAGAATCAAGTCCTTGTCCTCCTGTGACAGGGCATCCACCAAGCTTTGGCGCGGCACCTCCACGTATTTGGGACAGGGGTGGGCAATCGCCGAAATATCATTGACCTCCATGTCCAAACAGTACTTCCCGTAACCGTTCTGCACAAAAATCAGGTTCAGTTTTGAGGACATAAAGGCCTTTAACCCAAAGTGTCCCCTGTTATCGTACCTTGCCGCATCAAAATTTTTCAGGCAGTTCAGCCCGTCCTCCAGCGCATGGTAATAAATTTTTTTCTGATTCAGGTAGTACCCGATGGGGTCGGAATCACAGAATACATATACGTCCTTATATTCTTTAAAATCTACCGGCACGTACGGCGCTTCCAGCCTGCTAAAACGTCTGGTAAATCGGATTCTTGCCAGCATGTTCAGGATAATATTGCCTTTTTCCCTGCGGTATTTGGCAAGCTCGGGGAAAAAATCCTCCCCCTTTTCCTCAAACTCAATGATTTCTTCAAAAAGTCCTGAAGCTTCCACCCTGTCTTTTAATTGCTCGAAATCAATGGACATGCTGCTCAGCACCAGGGTGGCCTGTCCTCTTTTTTCCTTTGGCAGATTCAGTTCTTTTAAAAAAGTCACGTACACATGATAATAGGTGTGGCAGACGTAGATTCTTTCCTTCACTCCCGGCTCCTTTCTGTTTTCCGCCTTGTATCGGTAATGGTCCGGCAATACATAAAAATCACATCAAACGGTATAGCCAGACCCGGTAAAATCCTTTTTCAGATTCAAAACAGTCCTGAAACTCCAGACCGATGTTGTCGGCATCCGATATTTCCAGACCGGAAAATATATATTCGCATCCCATTTTTTTCGCCTGTTTTATGTCTATGGAAAAATTCTCCAGCACAAGGCCGTTGTTCTTGCCTATGTAGTAATTTACTCCAAGCTGTGCGGAAAACAGATAACACCGGTTACCCCAGTTATCAAAATAAGTCTTCAAAGATTCACTCTTCTCTATTTCTTTTTCCATAATTTTACGAAATTGATGTTTATAGTTTACATCATAATTGTTGGAATATCCATCCAGACAGTAAAAACCGTTATACAATGCCGCCGCCGGGTCAATGCCAAGGCTCACAACACGGTACTCCTCCTTCGGCCTGCCGATATAGGCATCTATGGACGCAAACAATTCTTCATCGTAAAATTTTTCCCATGTCATGGAGGTGGAGGTGGCAGGGTTTATCATCTGCCGCACATTAGATTTGAAGGAACTGTTCCACAAGACATAGGCGCCTGTTACTGCCACAAAACAGCCCGTGACAAGAAAAGCGGCGGGACGCTTCCACCTTGCCAGCAAAACCCACAACAGATATATGGCTGCGCCAAACGCTATATACCAGAACGTCGGCATCATAAAATATCCCCTGTCAAACTGCGTATATTTGATTATGCCGCCTGCACGGTTTCTGATTTCAATGACCGGAGCCGATTTGTAAACAGCGCTAAGCAAGGCCAGCATCAGGTTTATCGCCAGAACCGTCAGCAGAATCCAAAATACACCCTTTTCCTTTTCTGCCAGCTTTTTATAAAACAAAACGCCGCACAAAACCGCTATACCGATGGGAAGCAGCATATATCTTTGCAGCCCTTTTGCATGCATGGAGCCGTCTGTCAATAATTCCTTAAAAGTATCCGCCATCGGGACGGCACTCATCACAATTTCCTCCCTATGACTTACAAATGCCGTACCGCCGCCTACAAAAAGCTGTGAAAGCAGTGACAGGTTGCAAAGCAGGTAAATTCCGGTCAGTAAAACAAGCCCCGCCGCAAACCAGTACATTTCCTTTTTCTTTCCTTTCCTCTTTCTGAAAAACAAAACCAGAAAGGCTATGCCCATAATGCAGAGGCAGGCATAACCCACCAGCACCAGAGAGGACATAAATCCGAAAAAAGCAATCAACATCATATTGCGCACGACATGCTCCCTCTTATACAATCCCCAAAAAGCATAGAGCAGCAGCGGAACCCCCATGACGGAAATCCCATATACCATATAGAAGGGCGTGTAGGCAAAAATGCATCCCGCAATCCACGCAATTACCTGATTGTCCGTTATCCGGCTTACGCAGGCAAACATTCCCAAAAAACCAACGGCGGCAATCAGGATACTGCTCAGGAGAAACGCCTGCATGGGCGGCAGAATACAAAACAGCAACACCAAAAGAGGGGCATTTAACTGCATCCCTTCCTTTGCAATTCCGTTCATCAGTTCCGGGTATACGGCGCTGCCGTCAAAAAAATGCCTGGCGTGTAAAATGTAGGGAAAAATACCGCCGTCCAGCTGCTCCCAAAACATGTATACGCCCCCTTTTCCCAGAAGCATACAGGGAAGAAAGCCGATGAAAACCGCAAGAAGACCTGCAATGATATAGTAACGCGTTGCAATACTGCTTATTTTTTTCATTTAATCTTTTGAACCTTTCTTATTTTTCTATAGTAACGCAATGCATAATAATACATAAAAAACAATACTTCCGATTTCATTAAAAGAGCGGCCAGCTTTTGCTCTTCTTTTCCTATGCGGGTAATATAATACCGGTTTTTTTGAAAATCGGGAAACAGCGTCCTGATGCTTTTTTTCAACTGCCTTACCAGCGCATATTTTTTCTTTCCGTCTCCTACCAGATAAGTGAATAGCGTGTTTATCAGATACAACTCGGCATACTTAAATTCCAGTTCGGCAAAGTAAGGCTCATATAGACCACAGGCCTTGCTTTTTTCAATGAGCAGGTTCATGGCGCTCATGCGGTCCCTGCACTTTTGCAGGGAAATATGGTGAACCGTGGACGCTTCGTGCTGGTAATAGTAATAAAGGGGCTCGTCCACCCTTTCAAAGCGCGTGCAGTGCAAAAGCCAGAGGGGGGACATACAGTTATCTTCATAAAAGATATCCTCGGGAAACCACAGGCCGTTGTCCACGATGATATCCCGCCGGTATATTTTTACCACCATGCTGCCGGACTGCAGAACCAGCAGTTTTTTCTTTTCCTCATCCAGTACCCCGGTCTGTTCTTTTGTATTGACAAATACGCGCTGTCCCGGCTCCATGGTATGGCTATGTACCAGACTGTAGTCGCAGCCTACCACATCCGCGCCGGTTTCCACAGCTTTTTTCCACAGCTTTTCGTACATATCCGGCGCCGCCCAGTCGTCGCTGTCCATCATGCCGATGTATGTGCCTTTGGCTGCGCGGATGCCTATGTTCCTTGCCCCTCCCTGACGATGGTTTTCTTTCGAGGCGATTACGGTAAGTTTCCCCGGATGCCGTGCCTCCATTTTTTTTAAGATTGCAAGGGAATCATCCGTGGAAGCGTCGTCCACCGCAATGATTTCATAATCCTCCATCGACTGGCAAAACAGTGATTCCATACAGTATTCCAGTTTGTTTTCCGACGCCATGTTATAAACAGGCACTATGATACTCAAATTCATAAAAACCTCCTTGCAAAGTACTTGCCGTGAAGCTGCCTGCTGCCCTTTGGCGCAATGACAAACGCAATCAGGTTTCTTTTATTTTTCGCACTCAGATAAGGGGAAATCATCCCTCCCCAAAAATGCTTCCGCAAAAAAGACACGCACTGTCCGTACTGCCCATTCTGCCGGTTCATCCGGCTTACCGGTATGTGGAGAAGATATTCCAGCCTCTGAAAAATCCCAAAACGCAACGCTTCCTTTTTTAATCCCGGATAACTTTCCTCCACTATTTTGGACACCATATCCGCATTGTCCACACAGTCTGCGTATACCCGCGGAAAATCCTCCTTATCCGCTTTTCTCGTATTGCTGCCCACCCGGTAAAAGACATGGTAGCCGTAACCCGGAAGGCTTACGATACCGCCCGACGCACGAAGCATCTGCACCAGAAGATGAAAATCCTCGTTTAAAACCCCTTCCGGAAACCGCTGTCCGGCAAACAGGCTGCGGCAAACCAGCTTTGTGCAGAAAGAGCAGTCCCCCTTATGGAGCAGCAGTTCCCGCAGAAATTCTTCGGCGCTGTATACATACATTTCCTTCGGCGGATTGCAGACATCCGGCAGCTTCTTTCCGTTCTCGTCAAGTTCATCCCGTCCCACCTGCGCAATCAGGCAGTCCTTTTCGGAAATCGCCTGCACAAGCCGCTCATACATATCCGGCTCTATATAGTCGTCGCTGTCCACAAACCCGAAAAAGCTTCCTTTGGCATGGGCAATCCCCAGATTGCGCGCAGAAGAAGAGCCGCCGTTTTCCTTGTGGAACACCCGGATTCTTTCATCTTTTTTGGCAAGTTCCTCGCAGAGCGCGCCGGTGCCGTCCGTGGAGCCGTCATCCACAAGCAGGACTTCCAGATTTTCATATGTCTGCCTGCAAACAGAATCCACGCACCGGGGCAGATATTCCATAATATTGTATACAGGTATGATAACACTGATAAACGGCTGTTTCGTATTACTCACCATGTTCTTTCCTCCCTGCCTTCATAAGAAAGCGGTACATCCTGCCCGGCGCAATCACGGGCGCTTTGCTCAAAACGCCGCTGTCCGCAAAGGTTATCCTTCCCGCCAAAAGTTCCTCCAGCAGATTTACCAGCCTTCCTGCCGCAGTCTGCGCATTCCACTCCTGCGAAACAGTGCGGTACGCTTCCCTGCCCATCCTCTCCGTTTCATCGGGATTTTGGACAAGCCCCGCCAGACTGTCATAAAAGATTTCCCAACCGTTATGGGGATAGATAAGCCCGTTTTGTCCAGGCGTTATCAGAAACGGCACTGCCCCGGCATCACACCCTGCAACCACCGCGCATCCGCTGTTCATCGCTTCATTGATTACCGCTCCCCAGCCTTCATTATAGTCGCTGGTAAACAAAAAGATATCCGCCTCCTCCATACAGGCGCGAACCTTGTCCGGCGTCAAAAAACCGGTAAAGCGGACTGCATCCTCAAGACCTTTTTCCCTTACCAGACCCTTCAGATGCCCTTCCAGTTCTCCTCCGCCCACCATGGTGAGGGAAAATGCAAGACCTTCCTCTTTCATTTTTGCTGCCGCCTTTATGGCATACTCCGGGTGCTTCAATGCCAGAAAACGGCCTGCCCACAGCAGGGATACTTTCCCCTCCCGCTTTCTTCGGTCCCTTTTTTTCTCCATCAGCGCGTCCATGTCATACTCTTTCATTTTGGGGAAATACCCCCACTGAAACATCTTGTCCGGATACGCCCCGATAAGATGGAAATCACTCGCCACATACCCGCCGCAACACAAAAGATAAACATTTTTTTTTCGGTATCTGATATGGTCTTTATATTTTTTGCACAGCCCCCTGGGTGATATGGCCTTCCACTGCCCACTCTTATAAATACGCTCGCTAAGCCGCACCACAAGCTTGCCCGCTTTCAGACGTCCCGCAATATAGCTTTCCTCCTCCACGCCGCCAAAAAGCACCGCATCGCTGTCCGCAATCAATCTTCTGCACGCTTCCTCTTCTTCATAAAAAAGACGCAGGTACGGCATTTCCAAATCCACTTTCCAGCCCATGCGGATACGCTCCTCTTCCATGGGCTCGGTCTGCACAAAACAAAAGTCCTCCTTCAGCCTCCCGTACATTGCTTCACAAAAGGGAATCTGATGGTGGTTGATGTAATTGGAAACAAAGGTTACCTTCATGCCTGCAAGCCCTCCGTCATCTCATTGTAGATTTCCAGCAGCCTTTTGTAATTTGCCTGAGGGTCATGGGTAATACAGGCACGCTCTTTTGCCTGCTTTCCGTATTGCACGGCCCTCCCGTCATTCCCGAACATGGTACAGACTGCCTCCCCAAGCTTTTTGACGTCATGGCAGGGATATAAAAGTCCTTCTTTTTTATCCGTAATCATGCTGGATACCCCCCCTGCGTCGGAGCTCACGACTGGCATCCCCAGAAGCATGGCCTCCCCGACAGAGTTAGGGGAATTTTCCAGTGCGTGCGAAGACACAAATACATGGCTTTTCAGGTACTGTCCGCACATTTCCCCACTGTTAAGCTTTCCCAGAAAAATGACTCTATCAGAGAGGTTATTTTCCCTGATAAGGTCAAGACAATACTTTCCGTAGGAACCGATTTTTAATTTCTCTTTTAACGTTTTATACCGGGTGATGACATCCCCCGCCACGTATACTTTAGCCTGTGGATATGCGGCAAGGATATCCGGCATGGCGCGCAGCAGATAGTGCAGGCCCTTTATCGGATAATTCCCCTGACTGACAAAGATGCTGTATTTTTCACAGCCATCCATGTCCCACGCCGGACCGTAGAACTCCGGTCTGAGCGTTTCGTTCATAAAATGATAAGTAGCCTCCGGGTTAACTTCCTCCGCAAATTCCCTGTCCCATTTTGTCCTGCCGGTAATGTGCAGCACGTTTTGCAGCGCTTCCGTTTCATGCTGCCCCCTGGCCGCAAATTTCTGCTGCTGCCTTACAATATTGTCCCTCTTTAAAAAATCCCGGAGCAGACACCGTTTTTGTACTTTTTCGGGCAAATCCGCCATATACGCCTTTGCAATCCGGGAACATATTCCCTGAATCCCGATTAACAGACGGTCTTTTTCCTTTATGCATCTTGTCATGGCAAGGGTATGGGGATACTCTGCGCCGAACACATGCACAATGTCAGGCTTAAATTCCTCCAGAATCTTCGTCAGACGCTCTTCCAGTCCCCCATCATAACGCTCGGGGTTTGCCGTATCCTCCCAAAAGCCATAATAGGATAAACCTCCCGTTTCTCCTCTGGCACTTGCGTCATTTTTTAAAATCGGAAAACAGACACCCAACTTGATATTATTGTCAGACGCATGTGTCAGCAGTTGCTCTGACAACCCCGTCAGCCATCCCTCTTTATTTCCCGCCTTTTCGCCAAGCGCCTCCGCTATCCGGGGAAGCATGGTATTACACAGCCATAAAACCTTCATCGGTACACCTTGCCTTTCAGTTTATTGTATATGCCGGAAAACGCCGTCTGCTCTGCCAGAAAACTTCTGAGGGGCCGCAGTGTAACCACCATAAAAAGCCCATACAAGAACCGCTGTTTGCCTGAAAGGTATTTTTTGGTAATCAGCCTGTGCTCTTCCTTATCCCGTTTCTTATTTTCCCTGCTTTCGGAGTATCCGCCTCCTTCATAGTTTGCCACCACCATGTCCATGCAGGCAGGCTTTACCCCTGCGCGGAAAAAGCACCATAAAAAATGCTCATAATCCGCCCGCACCCTGTAAGCCGGTTCATATTTTTTATCCCCAAAAAGCTCCCTTTGATAAAAGCAGGACTGGTGGCAGGGAATATTCCGGTAACACGCAAAAGCCGTAATCTGGCGTGGAGACGCCACACGCACTCCGGTCTTTTCGCAAAAAGTATCCCCGTAATAAATGCCGCGACCGCCATTTTCTTCTATAAAGTCCGCAGCCTTTTGCAACACACCGGATTCCGGAAAAGTATCCCCGCAATTCAAAAAAAGGACATATTCTCCCTTCGTTTCCCCTACAGCCTGATTCATGGCGTCATAGATACCTGTATCTTCTTTGACCACCACCCTTATTTTATTTTCTCCTGCCGGGAGTTTTTGCAGAGAACCGTCCGTACTTCCCCCATCCTTTACCACAATTTCATAATCATCAAAATCCTGCCGCAGTATGCTGCCTACCGTCCGGAGCAGTTTTTCTCCCGGATTCAGGCACACCACAATAACGGAAAATTTACACTTATCCATTGTTTCCTCCATTCCTACTCTAACAGAAAACTCCTGTATGGCAAAAGCCGGATTCCTTCCTGATAGGCGCCGCGCAAATACATCGCGAAATAAAGACAAAAAACGACAGCAATGACGGTTCCGAAAAACAGTTTCTGCCTTCTTTCGGGAATCGCCCTTATGATTGCGGGAATCAGAAAAATATTGCTGACATTTAAGTAAAATCCCACTCTGGAAATTTCGGGTATAAAGGAGCAGAACACATATAAAATCAAGGAGCCCAGATTCAGGAAAAAGTAAAATTTATTTTCTTTGCTGTCCCTGACCGCCTGCTTATAGTATAACAGTGACAATACCAGTACCCCCGCACATTTTGCAATATTGATGAGAGAGGTCTGTCCGTTGTCAAACTGGGAATTTTCATAAAAAGGATAAAAATAAAAGATTATGCGCCGGTACTGTTCCTGAAACAACATAAAAGTGACACAGACGCCGGACGCCAGAAAGATATGTCTTTTTTTCCAGTTAACCTGTGCAAGAAAATAGACGGGAATCACAAACAACACGGATTTATGAAAAAAGGCGGCAAACACAATCCACAGCACAAAGGAACACCATTTTTTTTCTTTCACATATTTCATGGCATACAATGCCACCGACAATACAAAATAATAACGCACCGTCGTCATGCTGTTAAAATAATATCCCTGCACCATCAACAGAAAAAAGGAGTACGCAAACCATTTGCTCTGCTCATAAACCGCACGCAGCAAAAAATACACTGTGGCAAAAGAAAAAACAGCAAAAATTATCAGTGACGAAGCCTTTCCGGCGCCAAAAAAGAACTGCACTGCCTTTACCACCAGATTAAAGCCCGGTTCCGTGGAAACATGCCGTCCCTCATGCACTGCCTGAAAAATTTCGAGATATTCCCCATAGTCATTTCCCACATCAATGCGAAATGCCGACACGGATGTCAGAAGCAAGAAAATACCGGCAAGCAGAATGCGGTTGACAAGCTGCTGTCTGGATACCCTATTCGGTTGTACCACAATCGTGCTGTTGATAAAATATGCCAGGGCAATCGTTACCACAGTCAATCCTATATATAAACTCATTTCATTCCTTTCACGTCTTGCCGCTGCGGGCGGCACAGGACCTTACCCTCTGCAATGCCCTTCTTCATAAGGCTGACGGCTTCTTTCAACGGGACTTCCCGGCACATAACCCGTTTATGGGCCAGCAAAAACCGGAGCGCCATAAGGGTTGCCAGCCTTCCGTATAAAAAAGCATACAGCACGCCCCTGTCAAAGAAAAATTTTTCATGATATCCCGAAAACCAACTGGAATCCCCCGCCTCTTCCCTGCCGATTGTTACCGGCGCCGTATAGACCCGGTATCCTTTTTTCATAAATTCTTTGATAAACAGGCTGTCTTCCCCATTGCTGTATTTTGCACCGCCCCCGAACAACTCGGAAAAACGGACACCTGATTCCTGAAGCCTGTCCCTGCGAAGGGCAAAACTGACAGCGCCGTAACGTCCGCAGTTATAAAAACGTACCCTTTTCCGCTCGTCAATGTGATAAGTGCGCCTCGCCTCATCCACAGTAATGTTAAAGACAATCATATCCGCCTTGGGGTTTCGCGCAAACTCTGCCGCAATGCTGTCTTCATAGCCGTCTTCATAGACAATGTCTTCGTCGGAAAACAGGCAGATGTCCGAATCAGCTTCCCCCAAGGCATGGTTCCTGCTTTTGCCCACGCCTCTTTCCGCATAACTGAAGCATTTTACGGTCCTGCCCCTGTGGGTAAACTCCTTGTAGTCTTTTTTATCACACTGGTTGATGATGATGGCGTCGGAAGAAAGATTCATTTTTTCTGCAAGCGCGTGCGGGTCTGTGTTCATGGCGGAGACAAGTACTTGTACTTTCAAATTTTTTGGCACCTCATTTCATGATGTGGCATTGAGGGGTTCTTTGCAAGGGTCATTGTGCACAATTCGGGAATGGCAAAAGATACTCGAATGCTACTTGTAATATAGTTTTAAAAGGCTTTTGTCTTCCTTCCACAGAATGGCGGCGATGATGTTGCAGTTCTGGATTTTTAGGAAATCCAGGGTTCTTTCTATTTTTTTTCCGTTTCGTCTGCCGGCGGGTATGATGAGGATTATGCCGTCAGAATCACGCAGGGGAGCAGCATTTCCCGGCTTTTCCAATACGCAGCCAAAGGCTGCCGCAACCGGAATGTTTTCCATATCCGCCTGCTCTGCGTTCTCCCCGCTCTCCAGTTTTTCTTTTATGCTTTCCGTCACCGCCACTGCCGAAACATCTTCCTCTACGGAGGCCACTGCTATGTTTTTGCAGCCGCGGCAGAGGTATTTTAAGTTTTCGGGAAATTCTTTTGAGGAAAGCGTACCCAGCATGGGAATATGGTAACGCCGTTCAAACGTGGAAGGAATATAAACGGAATCATCCAACGTAATCCACAGAAGCAGAGCGCCTGCGGAAACCAGACCGCCTAATATTGCACCCAACACAGACATGCGCATTGTTTTGGAATCCAACACTACTTTTTTTGCTCTTTCGGGAGCGGTGAGAATCCGAATTCCCTCAATGCCTTCCTGCGCCTCGCCAAAATCAAGAAGCGCCTCCTGCAGGGCAAGACCTGCGGCTATGGAAAGCGCCGCATCGTTTGTGGTTACCGTCGTGGTTACAATTCTGGAATCGGAAACCAGGGAGGCTTCCATACTTTCCCTGATATATTCCCTATCCGTCTGTATACCCTGTTCCTCCAGACGTTCCATCACATTATCCACGACCAAATCAGTCTTTACCAGGGTTGCCCACACGGATTCATTCAAATAATGCCTGGAGATGCCATAAGCATCCTCCCAGACATAATCCACATACGCTTCCCCCACTGCCCTGAATGTATCCTCGGGCGCAAATACGATATGCCTTACAAAATATCCACCTCCGATAAACAGAGCGCCCGCAAAGACTGCGGCAAAGAAAATCCATATTTTTTTCAGAAAAAGAAGCCAGACTAACTTAATATCCACCGGCTCATTCGCATAATTGCATTCCCACATGGCTACTGCCCTTCCTGTTCATCCGGCTTTCCCGATTGATTCTTTTCTTCTTGTTCTTTTTTCATTGCGGTAATCTGGTCTGCCTCCACCCCTTCCGTACTGTCCGGCCATAAAAGCACTTTCAGCGTAAGGAGCATTAGTTTTAAATCCAGCCATACCGAATAATTTTCTATATAAGCCAAATCCAGCTTTAACTTGTCATACGGCGTGGTATTGTATTTGCCGTATACCTGTGCATAGCCGGCAAGTCCCGCTTTTACCTTCATGCGGTACACAAATTCCGGCATTACCTCCAGATACTGCGCAATTATTTCCGGCCGCTCCGGCCTCGGACCGATAAAAGACATATCACCCTTAATGATGTTGAAGAGCTGGGGAAGCTCGTCCAGCCTTACCTTCCTGATAAACTTACCCACAGGCGTAATGCGGGAGTCCTTTTTGGAAGCAAGCCTTGCCACACCGTCTTCCTCCGCGTCCATGCGCATACTGCGGAACTTCAGTATACGAAACTGCCTGCCATTCGTCGTACAGCGCACCTGCTTATACAGCACAGGCCCGCCGTCATACAGCTTAACGGCAATCGCCGTCAAAAGCATAAACGGGGTAGCAATGATAAACAGAAGAAGGGCACAGAATAAATCTATGCATCTCTTGATAAAACGTTGTTCAATTGTCAACACATATTCCCTTGTCAGAAAAAGCGGTGTGTCAAACAAATGCAGTTCTTCAGCACCCTTTAGGATAACATCGGGAATTTTGGGCATAACATAAATGCGGATGGAACGCCCATAGCAAAATTTCAAGATTTTATTTCTGTCCGCTATGGAAATATCCCACAAAACCACCGCGTCATATCGTTCAATGGCTTCTTTTTTGACGGCCTCCACTCCCGCGCTGATATTGATGCACTTACTGACTTCAAACTTATCCTTCCGGCTGCTAAACTTGACAAGAATGTCATCAATGGGGCGTTCGCCATGTACCAGCAAAAGCTTTCTCGGCGGAAACACATTCCGGTATATCAGGCTGGATATGTTTATCCAGATTATCACCCATAATGCCTGCAGCAAAACCATGCAGAGATAGGATGGCGGTGGATAAGGCATCCTCACCATCAGGGAAATCTGTGCATAAGTGATGACATTCACCAGAATGGTGGCAATCAGCTGGGAAAAGATAACCTCCACATTTTTCAGGTAGCCAATCCGCATACCACCATACATGTTGGAGAAAAAAAACAGCAGGATGACATAGATGGCGATTACCAGCCAATGCCCCTTCTCCCAGAATTTCAAATATCCTTTTATTCTTTGGTAATAGTCGTTGTACCAGAACCAGGCATAGAGCAAAGCCTGACCTGCAAGGCAGACGCCGGACATGCATAACATTACCAGTCTTTTAAAAGATTCCAGCTTTCTCAATTTACGTCCCTCTTTGGATGACTTTTCTCTCCTGTCCCACTTACGGAACAGGCACATATTTCCATCCTTTTAGTATAACATGAGTTTCCAAAGGCTACAACCGCCTTTTTACGGCATTAACTGCCCAGAAACAGAAATTGTACATACTGTACGGTACAGACAGGCCCTCCGCTTTTCTGTATAAATTCCAGATACGCCTCAATGCCTCCAGCTTATTGGAAGAAAGGGAAACCGGCGGTCTTCTGTAACGCACCAGGTTTTCGTTCAGTCCATACGCTGAAAAACCTTCCCGCAATACCCGAAACCAAAGCGCAGTGTCCTCACTTTTTATATACGGCATTTTCAGTTTGTCCTTTGCAATCCTTGCCGTGTCAAACATGACCGTGGAAGTAAAGATGGTTGTGTTTTTCAATGCCTGTTTATAGCAGATGGTGTCCGGCACCCTGACTACCTTTCCCGTACCCTTCCCGCTTTCATCTGCAAATTCATAACCGGTAAAAGAAAATGCCGCCTGTTTTTCTTCCATAAAAGCAATCTGCTTTGCCAGCTTTTCCTTTTCCCATATATCATCTGCATCCAGAAACACAATATAGCGGCCCAATGCTTCTTCAATTCCCCTGTTTCTTGCTTTTGCGGCGCCGCTGTTTTCCTGTGGGATAACCCTGATACGTTCATCCGGGCTTTCCTCCTGCATCTGAAAAAGCTTCTGCCGTGTGTTATCCGTGGAACCATCCTCAATAAGCAAAAGTTCCCAGTTTGTATACGTCTGTACTTTTACACATGCCACGGTTTCCGCTATATATTTCTCTACATTATAAACCGGCACAATAATGCTAACCTTTTCTTCCATATTAATCCCCATACATATCGCAAGCAACGCTTGCGATACTGTCCAAATACAAAGCGTGAAAAATATCTGCTACGCAGACATAGTACTTCTCACGCTAACCTCTATGCCGTCACTCCATGGCGGCTCATAATCCCACGAAACTAAAGTTTCGATGAGAAATGCCGCATTTCAGGCATTTCTCAAGCGTGAGACATAGAACTTCTTCGCGAAGCAGCCTTTGCTGCGAGCGAAAACTGCCAAAGGCAGTTAGAAGTTCTTCTCACGCTAACCATGCCGTAACTTATAAATAACATATTTATCCGTCTGTGCAGAAAGGACATATTCTTTCTGGTTTTCCAGAGTCTCCCGCAAAGCTTCTTCCTGCATTCTTTCCCATGAAAATATAAGATAATCATATCCATTGGAAGCGCAACCGCTTAACAGGATTTGAGACTGCATCCGGGCTGTGTCAGACTCATCCGGTACCGGAAGGCTGCCGTTTACCCAGTCATGCAGTTCCTGCAAATCTGCCCCGTACATATCATAAGTAAAAGCCGACAATTCCGGCTCAGTCAAATCCCGGCCATACGGGAGCAGAATATTGCCGCTGTATATCCTTGCCCAGGCAACAATTTCATCGGGAGCCACCAGAAAGACAGGGACGTCTTCCTGTATTTGCAGCTGTCCCAGCGCCTCGCCTACACCGTCCGGCAGAAAAGAGCTTCCGCGGTATCCTTCCGTCATCGTCTTGCCCGGTGACAATGTGCCGCACAAAAACAAGAGGGCTGTCAAAATCGCACCTGCCAGTATTTCACGAAAAACCGACTTTTTCTTAGAAGCCGCCGCTTTCCATCGCCCATACTGCCACGCCATTGCCTCCTGCATCTTAAAAAACGCCGCCACAAGCCCATACGAAAGCACGGCTGTTACCGGCAGAAGTTCCCACATGTCTTCAAAGCCATAAAATCCGGTCTGGTAAAATGCCAGCGCTTTTGCCGTAAAAGGACAAAGCAAAAGAAAAAGCATGACCAGCGAAAACATCCGGAAATCTTTTTTCTTTTGACTTTCAGTAAGCCAAAGCAAAAGCAGGGCGGTCATAAACAGCATCAGGTACTGCCCGTCCTTTACAAAACTGCCAAGTCCCTTACCCACAGAGTCCAAAAGTTCTATCAAGCTTTTTTCCTCCTTTCAAACAGGGATGCTGCCAGTTTCATTCCCAAAACCACTATGACAATCACCATCGTATAACCAAACCCGTAAAGGGTCCACACCACACATGCTTCGGCAAGCAGACATAAAACCACACTTTTCCACCTGCCCTGCAAACAACACAGCAGCGCATATGGCAGGATTACCCCTGCCCGGTATGCAGCCCCTCCGTATCCTTTAAAAAAGAGCAGAAAGCTGTCCATTGCCACCGCATAACAGCCAAACTGATACACCATAACCGTAAACAGCATAAACATAGCCTGCTTTTTTCCTTCCTGCGGAAACAGATAAGCCGCCCATCTGCTGTATACAAAGTAACTGAGCAGCAAAGTAACCGAAGGTATCATGCTGTATACCAGAAGATGCACCGGAATACCTGTCCATCGACAAATTGCGGCAAAAAACGTGGGCAGCGCCAGAATCTGCAGTCTGAGCGGCATGCCCTCCTTATATGACATTCCTGTCATGGGATTTACGGTGTAAATACCGTCCGATGCCAGCATGGTCTGCACAATTTCCCCTGTAATGTCCGCTTTCAGATAGGGAATATGCATCCAGAAAAACCAGATTATCTGCAGTACAATAAACAGACCGATAAAAAAATACAGGTACGGGTACACCTTCATTAACTTCAGGAACCTGTTTTCCCCCTGTTGCTTTCCATGTTTTTTTCTCTTTATCAAAAACCATAGTACGGCAAAAAGAACCGCGCACAAATACAGCACTGCCATGACCGTCGCACAGATATGGAAGGGCTGTTTCAAAAAAAGCGCTGCCAGATGGGCGGCCTCTGCAATTCCCACTGCAATCATGCTTCCTTCAATTATTTTGTCAGGAATGGTTTTCTGCATAAACGCCTCCACACACATTCTTCCCAATTCTCCCCAATTTTACCATAATTTCTTCCTTAGTACAACCTAATAGATTTTACACGCCGGCTGCCGGAGCATACATTTCTTCCATAAAGGGGGCCTGTAAAAACACCGGTACTTGGATGTCGTTCTTTGGCATCCTAGTACCGCTGTGTTTTTACCGGAGTGAGAACGTCCCCCTGTTGGAAGCATATGTATGCTCCGGCAGCCGGCGTGTAAAATCTATAGTAAACAGCAAAACAGCAGGAAGAAATTTTCCTGCTGTATCACTGCAATCGCAAAAACTGACAAGTTTCTACTATGTTCCCCACTTCAAAAGCTGGATATTCCCACTATTTCCCTTCACATGGACTTAATGTCCAAACGAACTTTATCTGCAATTCTTGCAATGTATTCACTGTTTGTCGGCCTCGTTCTTCCATCTTGTATGGAGTATCCGAACAGTTTTTCAAAAGTCTGGGTATTTCCCCTCTCCCAGGAAACTTCAATTGCGTTTCTTATGGCACGTTCAACCTTTTGGTCAGTTGTCTTAAAATGCCTTGCAATCACAGGATACATTAATTTTGTGACACTGGTTACCACTTCGATGTCCCTGCCGGTCATCATAATGGCATTGCGAAGATAATAATAACCTTTCAGATGTGCAGGAACTCCGATTTCCAGCATCACATCTGTAATGTATCTTTCCAAATCAGTATCTTTAATTGTAGTAATATCCATCCAATTCCCCTTTCATATGTCGATTTTTGCCTGTTACTGCGATTGCAACAGTATCCTAGCATATCATATACTGTTTTGGAAAGGAGTTTCCCCCAAAAGTCATCGCGTGATAGAATGGAGAAGACTCCTGTTATTCCCTTAAACTTCTTCTTTCAGTAAATAAATCGGACGCCTTTTTACCTCCATATAAGTTTTCGCAAGATATTGACCGACAATCCCAAGACAAAAAAGCTGCACACCGCTTATCATCGAGATAATGCATACCATGGACGGCCATCCTGATACGGGGTCACCAAATAAAAGAGTCCGTATTACAATAAATATAATCAGGATGATTGCCAGAATACAGAAAAGAACACCCAGCACGGCAGCAAACGAAAGCGGAGCAGTGGAAAAAGCCGTGATACCGTCTAATGAATACACCAGAAGTTTCCAAAAATTCCACTTTGTCTCTCCCTTTATCCTCTCCACATTCTCAAATTCAATCCACTTGGTACGAAAACCGACCCACCCAAAAATGCCTTTGGTAAAACGGTTATACTCTTTCATCTCCAGAATGGCATTCACCATCTGCCTTGTCATCAGCCGGTAATCTCTTGCCCCGTCCATCATCTCCGTCTTGGAAATCCGTTTCATAAGCCGGTAAAACATTCTGGCAAAAAAAGAACGTACCGGCGGTTCTCCTTTTCTGCTCACCCTGCGGGTTGCCACAGAATCGTAACCCTGTTCTATATATTGGAACATTTCCGGAAGAAGGGAAGGGGGGTCCTGCAAATCCGCATCCATAATCACCACATAATCCCCTTTGGATTTATGCAGCCCCGCATACATTGCCGCTTCCTTTCCGAAATTGCGGGAAAAAGAAAGCAAATGCACTCTGTCATCCTGATTGTGCAGTTTTTTTGCCTCCTGCGCTGTGTTATCCTTAGAACCGTCATCCACATACAGGATTTCCCAATCAATTTCCTTCTCCTGCAAAAATCCTTCGTTTTTTTTGAATTCCTCATAAAAATATGGAACATTTTCTTCTTCATTAAAGCAGGGGACAATTACGCTTAACAGTTTCATTTTTTCCTTTCCATCCCTTGTTGTGAAAGCTTTACAAATATTCCGATTTCCCCATTTCTTCCAGAGTTTCCACAATTTGTTTCACTTCCTGGGCTTTTTGTCTGGGGCAGACCAGAATCACATCCTTTGACTCCACAACCATCAAATCTTTTACAAATGCAGCCGCAATCATTTTATCATTAGCATAACAGATTAATCCCTCTGTGTCCAATAAAATGCAGTTTCCAACCTGAATATTATCCTTTTCATCCTTGGCATGAAGCACCTCCATGGCGTCCAGACTTCCAATATCATTCCATCCAAATGTACCCTCTAACATCAGTACACGGTCCGCCCGTTCCATTATGCCGTAATCAATGGATATTTTAGGAATTTTGGGATAAACCTCATCCAGCACCTTATGCTCCCTGTCACTTCCCATTGCATTCCCGATTTCCTCCAGACATTCATATATATCCGGAAGCAGCCGTTTGAAATAAGAAAGAATAACGGAAGCCTTCCAGATAAACATACCGCTGTTCCACGCATAATGTCCTTCCGCAAGGTATGCTTCCGCAACTTCTTTCACCGGTTTTTCCACAAATTCTTCCACCATGTAATATTCCGGTATCTTTCCGTCTTCCGTTTTCAACTTTGTGTTCTTGATGTACCCGTAACCGGTTGCAGGATATTCCGGTTTAATGCCGATGGTAACCAGACAATCTTTGTCTGCTGCCAGCATTGCGCCGCGCCTTATGGTATCCGCATACTCTTCTTCCCTTATGATATAATGGTCTGACGGCATAATGCACATCACTCCGTCCCCATGCTTTTTCAGGATTTCCATAGCGGCATAACCGATGCAGGCCGCCGTATTGCGCGCTGCCGGTTCCGCCAGCACATGGCTCTTTTCCACCCTCCCCTGCATCATATCCAACGTTTTTTCCGCATAAAGGGCATTCGTCACAACAAAAATATTCTCTTTGGGAACTGCCTGTCCCAGGCGGTCAAAGGTTTCATTAATTAACAGTTCCCTGCCTGTCAGGTTTAAAAACTGCTTGGGCAGTTCCCTGCGGCTGAGAGGCCAGAAGCGTGTCCCTCCGCCTCCTGCCATAATAACTCCGTATATTTTCATATTTATACCTCGCTAGAGCCTTGCCTGTTTTACATTTTCACAAAACCACCGGTATGCCAGCGCTACCCCTTCTTTCAGGCCTACCTTATGGTACCAGCCTAACCCGTGCAATTTTGTAATATCCGTCAGTTTTCTGGGTGTACCGTCCGGCATACTGCTGTTCCAACGGATTTCACCTTCGTATCCCACTACCATACGCACAGTTTCCGCAAGTTCCCTAATGGAGACCTCTTCACCGGTACCGATATTGACATGCTGCTCGCCGTCATATTGTTCCAGTAAAAATACACAGGCATCCGCCATATCGTCCACATACAAAAATTCCCTCAGGGGAGCGCCCGTTCCCCAAAGTTCCACAAAAGCGCTTCCCTTCTGCTTTGCTTCATGAAACTTCCGTATCATGGCAGGCATCACATGGGAGCCGGCCAAATCATAATTATCTTCGGGGCCATACAGGTTGGTAGGCATGCAGCTGATAAAATCATCTCCGTACTGCCTCTTAAAAAACTTGCACATCTCCAATCCCGCAATTTTCGCAATGGCATATGCTTCATTTGTTTCCTCCAGAGGTCCGGTCAGCAGCGCATCCTCGGGAATCGGCTGCGGAGCCATTCTGGGGTAGATGCACGTACTTCCCAAAAACAAAAGTTTTTTTACCTTGTAATCATGCGCACATTTTATGACATTGCACTGTATCTGCATATTTTCATACGCGAAATCTGCCGGCGCCGTATTGTTGGCATTGATGCCCCCCACCTTAGCCGCCGCAAGAACCACCACATCGGGACGTTCTTTTTCAAAAAAGTCTTTTACTGCCGCCTGATTCGTCAAGTCCAGTTCCCTGTGGGTCCTGCCTATAATATTGGCATATCCTTTTGCCTTAAGGTTCCTTACAATGGCGCTTCCCACCAGTCCCCTGTGTCCTGCCACATAGATTTTATCTGTTTTATCCATTATCCTTCCTCTTTCCTTACTTACGGGTTCTGTACTCCTGACAGTCCATCCCGGCAATCAGTTTCATATCGGCATCCATCATCATGGCAACCAGTGCCTTAAAATCCGTTTCCCGTTTCCAACCCAGTTCCTTTTCCGCTTTTGTGGCATCTCCCCACAAAAATTCCACTTCCGCCGGGCGGTAAAATTCCGGATTTACATCCACATACAGTTTTCCTGTTTTTGAGTCATAACCTTTTTCATGAACCCCTGTCCCTTCAAAACGAAGGTCTATTCCCAGATTGGCAAATGCCTCTACCACAAATTCCCTTACGGTATGCGTTTCCCCTGTAGCAAGCACATAATCCCCTGCTTTTTCCTGTTGCAGCATCTTCCACATACCTTTTACATAATCCCCTGCAAATCCCCAGTCCCTTTTTGCATTCATGTTACCGAGGGAAAGCTTTTCCTGTCTGCCCGCTACGATATTGGCAATTGCCAGCGTAATTTTTCTGGTGACAAAATTCTCCCCCCTTCTGGGAGATTCGTGGTTAAAAAGTATGCCGTTGCAGGCAAACATCTGATACGATTCCCTGTAATTTACCGTTATCCAGTAAGAATATAACTTTGCGGCGCCGTATGGACTCTTGGGATAAAACGGTGTATTTTCGTTCTGCGGCGCCGTTTCCGGAAGACCGCCGAACAGTTCGGAGGTGGATGCCTGATAAAATCTGCAGCTTCCTCCGTAAATGCGAAGCGCCTCCAGAAGCTTTAAAGTACCAATACCCGTAACCTCGGCCGTATATTCAGGCACCTCAAAGGAAATTCCCACATGGGACTGTGCCGCAAGGTTATATACTTCCGTAGGTTTTATTTCCGAAACCAGCCGGCTTAAATTGCTGGAATCCGTCAAATCCGCATAATGCAGAAAGAACTTAATTTTATTATAAGAAGATTTCAGGATTCCTTCAAGCCTGTCCAGGTTTTCCGTGCTGTGCCTGCGGATTAGACCATGGACCTCATAACCCTGTTCCAGCAGAAACTCTGCCAGGTAAGAGCCATCCTGTCCTGTGATTCCTGTTATCAGTGCTGTTTGCTTCATATACTTATTTTCCTTTCTTTTGCCAAAATTATAATATTTTTCCTCTTTTAAATGTGAGTATACTATTGTATAATAGCAGTATCAATCCATTTTATTGCTAAAGAATTGTAAAATATTGCTTTTATTCCTAAAATTGTCAAAGGAGACTTTCATGTCCAAAGCTGCCTCGGATAGAATTTTAGTTACACCTTCATCCTATACCAAATCCCAATATTTATACATCCAGGAGATAGGAACCTTGAAAAGCCTGGAACCTCATATCAGCCAAAGAAAAAACTTGGATTCTTATCTTTTTTTTCTTGTCCTTGATGGCTGCGGCACCATTACCTTTCAGGGAGTTTCCTATTCCATGCAGGCCGGCGACTGTGTATGGCTGAACTGTGTGGAGCCATACTCCCACGAAAGCAGCGAGGATTCACCATGGTCACTGATGTGGGTTCACTTTAACGGTTTTCAGGCAAAGAGCTTTTACCGGTTATATAAAGAACGGGAAGGCCCTGTTGTTTATACCCCGCCCGAATTGTCACCCTATACGGAACTGATAAAAACACTTTACAGGCTGCAACAGCAAAAAGAGGCTTTTTCTGATTTGTTTTCCCACAAATATCTTACCGATTTGATTACACAGATTTTTGCCGATGCCTTTTACCCTGCTTCCGCACCGGTTCCCGAAAAGCTTTTGAATGTCCGCCAATATATAGAGCAGCACCACGCGGAAAAACTGACATTGGACGGGTTATCCGAACACTTTTTTATCAGTAAGTACCACCTGTTAAGGGAATACCAGCGGCTGTTTGGTTCTACCATTACCAACGACCTTAACACCAAACGGCTGTCCCACGCAAAATCCCTGCTTCGTTTTTCCAACGAAAGTGTGGAAAACATTGCACTTACATGCGGATTTCAAAATGCTTCTTATTTTATTAAAGTATTTAAACGCTACGAAAACCTGACCCCGCTTGCATATCGGAAAAAGTGGTGATATACTTGGATAGTCAATCGTGAGGTGCCCTATGGATTTTTTAACCCAGTTATTGCAAAATAAAATTTTGCTGTGCGCCATTGCCGGATGGTGTGTGGCACAAATCCTAAAGACATTTATTCATCTGCTCTTTACAAGAAAGTTTGTTGCGGAAAGACTGATTGGAAGCGGTGGAATGCCCAGTTCGCATTCTGCGACCGTCTGTGCACTTTGTGCAGCGGCATGTTATATTTATGGCCCTTCCAGTTTTGAATTTTCCATTTCCCTGGTATTGGCAATTATTGTCATGTACGATGCCATGGGCGTACGGCGTGAGACCGGCATCCAGGCTAAGGTTTTGAACGAAATGCTTGAAGTTTTCGCCGATATGGGCAGTGATATGCCGGCAGAAGATAAACTCAAAGAATTTGTGGGACATACTCCCCTTCAAGTCTTGATGGGGGCAATTCTGGGTATTATCATTGCAATTATTATGTGTAATGTGCTATAATGTTTCCTGTAGCATTGATAACGAAAGAGAGGATATTTTATGAAAAAAAATATATTAGTTACACTCATAGCCGTCTCTGCCTTATTGGTTATGAACGGCTGTGGAAAAGACGATGATACGCCAAAGCGTCCCGATGATATTGCCGTGTCCATCGAACCTACAGTTACAGTGCCGTCAACAATTGACCCCGTTGACGTACCGGATGAAGTTTTAAGCGACACTCCTCCCGAAGAAGGCATGGTACACAGCGCACTTACCAACGAATGGATTTATCAGGATGTTGCAGACTCCCGTCCCATCGCTGTCATGTACCCCACCGACAGGGGCTCACAACCCCAATACGGCATCGGGCTTGCAGGTGTTTTGTATGAATGTATGGAAGAAGGCGAAATGTCCCGTCAGATGGGTATTTTGGAAGACTGGCAGGATTTGGAACTCATAGGTAATATCAGAAGCTGTCGTGACTATTATGCATACTGGAGCATGGAGTGGGATTCCTTCCTTGTACATTGGGGCGGCCCTTTCTATCTGGTTGATGTAGTGAAGCGCAGCGATGTAAACAATCTCTCCGGATGCAGCATCGGCGGCGGGGATGTGGTTGCTCCCGCAACCGGAAGCGAAGCTTTTTACCGCTATCCCAAAGGCTCTTCTCCTACGATTCACAATGGTTTTACAGATGGTCCCAGCCTGGTAAAAGCGATTGATAAGCTGGGATATCAGACGGAACACAGGAGCAGTTATTGGGAGCCTGAACATTTTAACTTTGCACCGATGACAGAGTTCAATACATTGGAAGACGCATCCGGCTCCTTTACCGCCACGGAAATAGACTTATCCAAGATTTTCACTACCACCAAATCTTCTTTCAAATATGATGAAGAAAGCGGTACCTACTTGAAATACTTATACGGTGAACCTCAGGTGGATGAACTGACCGGAGAACAGCTTGCATTTTCCAATGTCATCATTCAGGATACCTACTGGGAATACCGTCAGGACAACAAATACCTGATTTTCCAGGTCAATGATTCCGGCCGCAGCGGCTGGTACTTTACACAGGGCCGGGGCATCAAGATTACTTGGACAAAAAAAGATGACTATTCCCCTACCAGATATTATGATATGGCAGGCAATGAAATTGAAATCAATACAGGTCATACCTATATCGGTATTGCACAATCAGGACGCGAACCGATTTATAAGTAAGACCGGGGGCATCAATAAATACAAAGGGCAGAACCGGAAAATCCGGCTCTGCCCTTTTACATTCCTTATTCAACGACAAGCTTTACGCAGTCATCCACTTCCTTCTTTTTCTTTAATCATTAAATCAGCCCATCCAAAGGATGGGCTGTAGTTATCATTGTATATGTATCACTTATTCACCAAGACCGCTTTCAATCGCTTCCACCAAAGACTTCAATGCTGTTTCTTCATCTTCACCTTCACAGGTAAATTCGATTTCATCGCCACATTTCACGCAAGCCCCGAGTACACTCAAAACACTTTTTGCGTTTGCCGTATTGTCTCTAAACGAAAACGTAATCAAGGACTTAAACTTCATCGCTTCTTTACACAAAATGCCTGCCGGCCTTAAGTGAAGTCCCGTGGGATTCTTGATGACAACCTTTTGGCTAACCATACTGCTATACCTCCAATTTCCTCTAGTACTACTATAGCATTTTTTGACAAGAATCTCAAGCCTTTTCTAAAACATAATATCCTGTATCAGACTTGCCAGACGGTCTGCCTCCGCCTGAATCAGACTTTTTTCCTTACCCTCTATCATGACCCTGACAAGGGGTTCCGTTCCGGAAGGGCGGATTAACACACGACCCTCACCGGAAAATTGCTCCGTAAGTTTTGCAATTGCCTTGGCAATCTCAGGATATTCCATATAATGGTCTTTTTTGTGGTTTGCTACCTTTGCATTTGCAAGCGCCTGCGGAAGCATTTCCATTACTTTCGAAAGTTCCGAGAGGGGCTTCCCTGAATCCACCATAACCTGAAGCAGGTGCAGCGCACTAAGGAGTCCGTCTCCCGTCGTGTTTTCATCCAGAAAAATCACATGCCCTGACTGTTCACCACCGAGGCTTGCTCCGATTTCCCTCATCCGTTCCAGCACATAACGGTCTCCAACCTTCGTCTGCTCTGCCTTAATACCATTGTTCTCCGCCATAAGAAAGAAACCAAGATTACTCATAATCGTAGCAACAATGGTATTCTTCTTTAATGTGCCTTTCTGTTTCATATAATTGCCTACGATGGCCATGACCTGATCACCGTTCACTATATTTCCCATTTCGTCCACTGCCAGAAGCCTGTCTGCATCCCCGTCAAAGGCCAGACCGATGTTTGCCTTCTCAAAAACCACCCTCGCCTGTAACTCTTCCATGTGGGTGGAACCGCAGTTAGCATTGATATTGATTCCGTCAGGATTGTTGTGAATGGCAACGACCTCTGCCCCCAACTCCTTCAATGCCTCCACCGAAGTGTAAAATGCAGCGCCCTCCGCACAGTCTACCACAATTTTTATTCCACGAAGTTCTACGGCAACTGACTGAATTGCATGGTTAATATATTCCTCCCTTGCATCCGTTCGGTATTTAATCTTTCCGACCCCGGAACCGGTAGGAAATTTCACTCCCTGCATATTATTTTTAATCATAGCTTCTATTTCGTCTTCCAGTTCATCCGGCAGCTTATAGCCGTTTCCGTCAAAAAACTTAATTCCGTTAAACTCCACGGGATTGTGGGATGCGGAAATGACAACGCCGGCATCGACCTTATATTTCTGGGTCAGGTATGCAATAGCCGGCGTCGGAATCACTCCGACAAAAATACAGTTTGCTCCCACGGAGCAGGCTCCCGCCATCAAAGCATTTGCCAGCATATCCCCTGAAATCCTGGTATCACATCCCACCATCAAAGTCGGCTTATGCTCTTTTTCCTTGGTAAGTACATATGCACCTGCCTGCCCGAGCTGCATTGCCAAGAGCGGCGTCAGTTCTTCGTTTGCAATTCCCCTTACTCCATCTGTTCCAAATAAACGTCCCATATTCTCCACCATGCCTTTCCATTTACACTATTCTGTTGTCTCCGTTATCCTGATTGATACTTTTAGAGGCCTTACGATTGTAATGTTTTCGGAAAGCATAAAATCCACTTCCATCTCATATACACCGGGAGATAACTCTTCTATATTTCCTTCCTCCATGAATGCGGAAATATTGACATGTCCATACAGTGTTTCCTCATCAACTGCATCCACGGATTCCTTCATTCCTTTTATGCTGAGGGTATACAGCAGTTCTTCCTCACTTATCTCCGCCTGATACCCGGCAGGAATACCCACAATCCCGATTCGTTCCGAGGAAATTGTTATATCCCTGGAAGCTTCCCTTTCAATATGAGCTGTTACGGAAATCCTCGCAGGAGATGTTCCATCCGCCAGAAGAATCCCTTCCGGCAGATAATCTTCCACGTTGATATTTACCCGCATGTCGTCCGTCTGTCCCGTAATATTAATTGCGTCCTCAGGAATAACAATTTCCCGGATATCAGCCAACGCTTCTTCCGTGCCTGCAATCGTTATACTTGCGGGGTCACTCTCTATCTCTCCGGTAAACATATAACCAGATGCAGGTGTTCCCGATACGGCACACTGTATCGGCACTGTTTTTGTTCTTAAAATTTCCACCTTCACACGCACTGATGCAACATTTAAGGATACATTATCGGATGCTATGACATTTCCGTCCACATCATATAATATTACGTTTGAATATGTGGAAATATCACTGGTGGAATCAGATACATCCACTTTTACAACCGCCGAGGAAATTTTGGACACCACGGATTCCGGTCCGGAAACTTCCACCCTGTTCTGGTCAGGCACAACTGTATTGACAATATAGCCCTCCAATACTTCACCGGTGGTATCCACCGTAAGGGTAAGGCGTTTTGTTCTCTTTTCTTCTATATTGAGTTTCAGTATTTCATTGCTGCCGGAAATACTGGAAATCTCCTCATTGTAACGGAGGGAATAAAACCTGATTTCCACTGTATTTGTCACTGTTAATTTGGAAAAGTCCGCCTCGGCTACGATATCACCGGCATTGAGTTCGTCACGAATGGATTTTTTTGCAATAATCGTGACGCTTCGCACAATATCCGTTTTGTCCAGAACCTCATAAACCATGTTCTCATTTGTCAAAACATCCGTATTGACCAGCCTGACCGGAATATTGTTGAAGGTTTTTCTGTCCTCCGGGTTTTCAATATCCATCACCACAAGCCAGAGCAAAAAAGCGGCCACAAGGGAAAAAAGCTTAAGCGCCCAGTTATTCAGCAGTTTCTTTCCAAACTTTTTTTTATTTTTCAATTTTATCTGCCCTGCTCTTTCCTTTCCAGATTTTGTGTGATTTCTTTGTCTCCTCACCCTCTACCGGCTGTGCCAGTTTCAATTTTTCCTTCAGTTCATCACCACTCAGATTGCGAAGCAGTTCCCCCTTATATGTCACACTGATTTTACCTGTTTCTTCGGATACAATTACGGTTACCGCATCCGTCACCTCGGAAATCCCCAGTCCCGCACGATGCCTGGTCCCCAGATTTTTATCCAGTTTCAGGTTATCCGAAAGGGGAAGGTAACAGGTTGCGGATGCTACCCTGTTTCCCCTCACAATAACCGCCCCGTCATGCAGAGGAGTATTATGCTCAAATATATTGATAAGGAGCTGGCTGGTCACAATACCATCCACATCAATACCTGTTCTCTCAAAATCACCCAGCGGCTGCTTACACTCTATGACAATAAGGGCTCCCGTCCTGACTTTCCCCATTTCCACACAGGCTTTCGTAATTTCATTAATTGTCTTGCCAGAAAAAACATTTTCCTTCTGCCTTGTCCCGGAGAATGGCAGCACACTGGAAATAATCTCTTTATTCCCCAATTCTTCCAATGCCTTGCGGAGTTCCGGCTGCAAAACCACAATAAATGCCGTAACGGCAAACCCCAGCACATTCGTTCCAAGCCAGATAATGGTCGTCATGTGAAAATAAGCTGCTACCAGCCAAAAAATCAGAATAATAACCAGACCCTTGAGCAATGCCCAGGCTCTGGTATTTTTAATCCAGATAAGAATCTCATAAATAAGGAAGGAAATAATAAGTATTTCCATCGCACTTGAGAAGTCCATATCCGGCATCCGTCTTATCATGCTGTTAAAATAATCCTGAATCTGCTGCATTGGAAATCAATCTACCTCAAATTTCTTCATAGTCTTCCGAGCGCGCTCCCACACTTTCACCACGCCTTACAGGGTATCTCCCTCTGCTCCCGTTCTGGGTGGATATTGTTCTGGACGGAGCCTGCCTTCCCTGCACACGCTGCCCGGTTCCGCTTCTCTCCGGCTGATGTGTACTGCTTGCATGCGAAGTGCGTGTCATCTGGGAATTAATTTTTTTCACTGTTTTTTCCGGTGCCGCAACTGCCATTTTGGGCACGGCTTTCACATAATAATAATATTCATCATCTTCAAACTGTACCTTCTCGGTTCTGCTGTAATCCACGCTGAAAACAAAAAACTGCAGTACCACACAGATAGCCAGTGCCGCCAGCGAGCCAAAAAGCACTCCCAGAACAGACACATTGGTATCATACATCAAATCACCCAAAAGCAGTATCACCACATTGATAAAAGTGCCTGCCACCATGGCAATCGTCCAGGAATGGTCTACAGACATCCTGCGGATGAAATATACCAAAATCACGGTAAATGCAAAAGCTGCCACCGTTATCATCACTGCTTTGTCATCCAGCAAACCATCAATCACCAGTCTGAGCCTTGCCGTCGCCTCATCTGATTCAAGCGCATTGATGGCCACATCATTCGATGAAATAAAATGCACAAAATAATACACTATAGCGCCACAGCCCACGGACACTGCTGAAGCAGGTGTGCCGACAAGCCCCATGGCTAACGGCATCACATACGGTATTTTAAGTCCAAAGCATACCGGTGTCAGCAGCACCACGATGGAGTCTTTTGGGGAAAACCTGAAAAACAACAATGCCATAACCATAAACAGGCACAATGCCACCAATGCCGCTTCCAGTGCCAGTGCATAACAGTGCAGCAGCACAAATACCGCGGCAAAAAATATAATAAATCCCGTAGGCAGAAACGAACATAACAGCGAAACTATCAGCACCACAGCCGCATTATTGATTCTGGTCATGTATCCCAACTGACCGTTAATGCTTAACAGTGCAACAAGCGCCAGCAGAAACTTTAAAACCGGCACTATAAACACTTCATTTTTACTGTAAAATCTCTTAATCAGTTCTTTTATTTCCAGTAGGTTTCTCATAATCGGACCTTTCAAAAATTCTTATTCTTATCATACATGGATGCCAGTTTTTTTAAATTATGATAATAATTTTTCAGGTTTTTTTTCACCTTGTTATACCTGTATGTGTATAACACATAGGTCAAAACCGCAAATCCAACCACAAACACACCATATAAGATGAGAATATTTTTGGCAAAAACAAATAAATCCATCTTGTAAACTTCCAGCATGAAGGTTTCAAAATCATATAGGACATACAATGCAAAAAGGATAAAAAACGCTATTGAAGCGCTGATTATCGACTTTACAACCTGCATTCCGATATAATCACTCCTGAAATAGCTCCCTACCGCTGCGTTCTTCTTCCCTTCACCGGATTCATAAGATGCCAGCTTTGTCATCAGTATGATTCTTTCTTCGTTTAACATGTTTCCTGCCTTTCATAGCTATTTATTCAGAAAACGCATTTTATCCCCATCTTTATTTTTCTTTAACATAGGGGCCGGCTCGTCCTTTTTAGAAACAAAAGCTCCTTTAAAGTCGTTTGCCAGGTCGCGTTTGCATTTGTCGCAGTAACGTCCGCTCAAAATAGCCGCTCCACAGGTTTCACACTGCAGTGTTATGCTGGAACCCTCCGTAAGCTGCAAACGCTCTTCTCTCAGCCACTGGTGAATCATGGGAACTTCTACTTCACATGCTTCCGCAACCTCGTTAATGGTAGCTCCGGAATTTTCCCTGACGTATGCCTTTACTCTCTGGAAGTCCTCTTCCTGCGCTTCCTTGCATCTGGGACAAAGGCGAGGTCCCGATACATAGTTAAAAACTTTTCCACATTTCCTGCAATTACGAACATTCATAGTAACCCTCCTTACCCCCGGCCGCTTACCGCCAGTGTAATGAAATAAATATTATGCACTCCTGATTGCAGAAGCACTTCCGTCACAGCATCCACTGTGCTGCCGGTAGTGTATATATCATCTACAATTATAATCGTACTTAATTTTACATCATTTTGCGCAATTTTGAAAGCCCTTTTCAAATTATTTTGCCTTTCCTGCACATTTAATGATTTCTGAGGCACCGTATCCCTGACTCTTTGGATTATTCCGTCATAAACCGGTATATGCAGCTTCCTCCCGATTTCTTCTGCCAAAAGACCTGCCTGATTATATCCTCTCCTGTAAAGCTTTCTGCCGGATACAGGCACGGGAATCAGACCGTCAGGCGCCGCTGCCCTGATAAAACCTTCCAATCCATCCGCCATTGCCCTTCCGAAAAAACGGGCATACTCCCGCCTGCCGCCATATTTAAAGCGATAAATGGAAGCAGCAACGCTTTCGTATTCATATAATGCCCTGCCCCTTACATAAAGATGCCGCTTTTTACTGCAGTCCCTGCAATATTCTTTTTCTTCTTCCGGAAGCGGCCTGCCGCAGCAAAAGCAATACGGCTCCCTGACGGGCATTAACTTACCCCTGCACGAACGGCAGATGTCGCCTTCCCGGATTCTTACCGGTTCGTCACATACCGGACATCTGGGAGGAAACAGCAGATTCACCGCCCCTTCCATCATATTCTTTACCAAATTTTCCTTTTTCATTTATGCCTGCTTTCCGCACGCACAACCTTCTTTATTATATTACTTCTTAATGCAATACAACTTCCCGGATTCTATCGGAAAAAGCCGTATACCGGCGGTTGACATCCGTATTTTGTACCATTTCCCCAACCGTTTCCCTGCTTCCCAAAATCGTGACACAGGACTTTGCCCTTGTCACGCCGGTATATAAAAGATTCCTGTTAAACAGCATGCGCGGACCCGAAAGGAGCGGCATAATCACTGCTGCATATTCGCTTCCCTGAGATTTGTGTATGGTAATGGCATATGCCAGTTCCAGTTCCTCCGCCTGGGCAAACGGGTATGTCACGCGCCTGTGTTCATCATATTCTACCACCATATTGCCGGAAAACTCGTTGATTTGCAGGATTCTTCCCATATCACCGTTAAAAATTCCCAGCCCTTTATCCACAGGAATGCCGTATTTGCTCACTACCTCCCATTCAAGTTCATAATTATTTTTAATCTGCATCACCTTGTCACCTTCACGGAAAATATTTTCCCCAAAAACATGCTCCTTTTTTTCCGTAGAAGCAGGGTTCATGTATTTCTGCAAAATCCGGTTCAGTGTTTCCACCCCAAGGCTGCCTTTCCGCATGGGCGTCAGCACCTGGATGTCCAGGGAATCCGCTCCCACATATCTGGGAAGCTTCTCTGTTATCAGCTGTACCATATGTTTATATATGACATTCACATCGTTTCTTTCCAGAAAGAAAAAATCACGGCTTTTATTGTCAAGCAACAGTTCCTCTCCCCGGTTGATTTTATGGGCATTCACGACTATATCGCTCTCCTGTGCCTGTCTGAATATTTTTTTCAGAACTATGGAAGGAAATACATCTGCAGACATGATATCCCGCAGCACCTGTCCCGGTCCCACGGATGGCAGCTGGTCCACATCCCCTACCAGAATCAGTCTTGTTCCCGGCATAATCGCACGCAAAAGCGCCTGCAGCAAATGAATATCCACCATGGACATTTCATCAATGATAATGACGTCCGCCTCCAGGGGATTCTCTTCATTCCTCTCAAACCGCACATTCCGTCTGTTATCTTCTGACAGTGCACCGTTTAATTCCAACATGCGGTGGATGGTGCGCGCTTCATATCCCGTCGCCTCTGTCATCCGCTTCGCTGCCCGGCCTGTAGGCGCTGCCAGAAAAATATCCAGCTGTTCTGATTCAAAATAACGTATTATAGTGTTGATGGTTGTAGTTTTCCCTGTTCCGGGTCCTCCCGACAGGATAAACAGGCCATTCTTCACACATGCCAGCACCGCCTGTTCCTGCAGTTCATCCAGTTCCAGCCCTTCTTTTTTGGCTATGACAGCAATCCTGTCCCTGATTGCCGCTTCCCCGGATGGCAGCAATCCTCCTTCCTCACCCACCGGAATGTTCAATCCTGCAAGCATGGCGGCACAGTTTAATTCTGCATAATAATTTGCGGATGCAAATACTTTTACTTCCTCCCGCTTTTTAATTACCAGCTTTTTATCCATTGCGAGGTTTCCTATCTGCGGTGCAATATAAACCCTGTCCACCGAAAGCAGTTCCTCCGCCCTGTAAAGCAGCACATCTTCCGGCAGAAACATATGGCCTTCCTGCACTGCCTGCAGCAACACATACAGTATGCCGCTCCTTATACGAAAATCCGAATCCGTATGGATACCGATTTTCCCCGCAATTTCATCTGCTATCCGAAATCCTATCCCTTCTATATCCTCTGCAAGCTGATAAGGATTCTGCTGCATGACGCCATACAGGCTATCCTTGTATGTATTGTATATTTTTATCGCCAATGCGTTTGATATGCCGAACTGCTGTAAATAAAGGAACGCTTCCCGCATGTCCTTTTTTTCTTCCATCTGCATGGATATTTCCCTTGCTATACGCTCACTTATGCCCTTTACCTCCGTCAGGCGTTCCGGCTCCTCTTCAATCACCCGGAAAGTGTCCTTTCCGAATCTTTTGACTATCCTTGCGGCAAGAGCTGCCCCTACACCCTTTATGGCGCCCGATGCCAGATACCTTTCTATGCTTACGGCATCCTCCGGCATAATTGTCTTAAAAGCGCTGACCTTGAATTGACTGCCGTACACAGGATGTTCCGTAAAAGAGCCCTCAGCCTGTATGCTTTCCCCCTGCGTTACTCCTTTCATCATTCCCACCAGAACATTTTCCCCTTCTTCCCCGGAAAGTTCCAGCACCGTATAGCCATTTTCCTCATTTTGAAAGATGATACGTTCCACAAACCCTTTTATCGTTTCCATCCGCAATTCCCTTTACAATCGTATACCGAAAGCACACGTGCAAAAAGACTGCTTCTTCAGCAGTCTTTCCTAATTGCCACATTAAACCACGCCGCCCTCAGCTTCTATAAGCCGTAGTTGCGCTTCATTTGTTCATAAAGCGTCTGTGCCAGCCCCAGACTGTTTTGTTCTGTGGAGCTGCTTGCTATCTCTTGTATCATATTGTCCTGATAATAATCCATAAGACCGGTCGTGTAGGAAGAAGCTTCTTCCGATTTCGGAACGGTCTTCACCATTTCCTTAAAAACCTGCTCCAGAAAATAAGCCTCAAACTGCTTACAGGCATCCATCAGTTCCTCATCCGTCGCCTTGGAGTAATCCGTGTCAAGCTGTCCCTCCAGCTTTGACGCACTTTGGGAGGACTGTGTCTTATAAAAATCTTCATACGTATTCGTCAAATTACCGATATCCATAAGCTATTCACACCTTTCCTGTTAACCGCGGAGATTGTTAGCCTGCTGCAGCATCTCATCCGATGCGGTAATGGCCTTGGAGTTAATCTCATATGCCCTCTGTGCCACAATCATGTTGACCATTTCATCCACAACCTGCACATTGGAGCCTTCCAGAAAGTTTTGCAGTACGGAACTCTTTTCCACTGTTGTGCTGGTCGCTTCATTGATGGGCTGGCCGCTGGCCGCTGTCTGCTGGTACATGCTGTCGCCCAGTCTTTCAAGCCCTCCCGGGTTCGTGAACTGGTACAAGCCGATTGTAATGCCCAAAGACTGCGGGTTGTTATTGGCATCCGGATAACAAATCGTTCCGTCAGCGGTAATTGATATCTGGCTTGCATCATACGTGCTGTTTAAAATAATGCTTCTGCCTTGAGAATCCAATACCGGCTGTCCTTCACTGTCCGATAACATGGTGCCTCTGTTTGCGGCTGTCGTCCACTGGAAACTGCCGTTTCTGGTATAGTATGTATTGCCGTCATCACCTCTTACAGCAAAAAAGCCTTTTCCACTGATTGCAAAAGCCGTATTGCTGTCACTCGCAAGCATGGGTCCGTTGTGGAACTGCACCGTCAGGGAAGCATTCCGCACACCAAGACCAACCTGTGCATTGGACGGTTTCGGGTCTCCGTTTGCAGTAGTCGTCCTTGTCTGCAGATTCTGATACAGCAATGACTTAAATTCATTGACCTGTGTTTTGTAGCCTACCGTATTTACATTGGAAAGATTATGGGCAATGTTATCCACATTTGTCTGCTGTGCAATCATGCCCGTTGCTGCTGTCCATAAACTGCGTACCATACTAAAAAGCCTCCTATCTTACCTGCCCTAAATTATTGACCGCTACATCCATGGTCCTGTCGTAGGTCTGAATGATTTTCTGATTGCTCTCATACTGTCTCGTGATGGCAATCAAATTTACCATCTCGGACACCACCTGAACGTTTGCCATTTCCAGACATCCGGAACGGATGCCTGCCGAAGAATTGGTAAGTTCAGCGCCTTCTATCGGCTGGAAATAAGTCTCCCCATAGCGCTGCAGGTAATCATAATTTTCAAAGTCAACAACCTGTATCTGCGCCACCCGGTTCCCGTTCTGACTGATAACCCCGTCCGTTGTAATGTCTACACCGTGAAGCGGGTCGAGCCGTATCCGCCTGTTGTTCACATCAAGAAGATAGTCTCCGTCATTTGTCACCAGAAAGCCATCCTCGTTTAAGGTAAAATTGCCGGCACGGGTATATTTTGTGGAAGTTTCCCCCGCCCTGTTTTTGAACTCTATGGCAAAAAAGCCTTCCTCGGTAAGCGCTAAATCAAAGGTGTTTCCCGTAACCCTGAAGGAACCTTCCGAATAGTCCGTATAGTTTTCCCCGATTTTGACTCCGGGATTGTTTACTCCAAGATACTGTGCCCTCGAAAGTCCGACGGAAGCATCTTTTAATTTGTAGGCCAGTACGGAGTCAAAACTCTGGCTTGTGGTGCCTTCTTTTTTAAATCCCACTGTTGTCGCATTTGCCAGATTGTTTGTCATGACATCCATTCTGTTCTGCTCATTTTTCAATCCGGTATAAGCGGTATACAATCCCTTAAACATGTTACCTCCCTTTGCAGCCCCAGCCGCATGTATCTGCCTAGTCTTCCTTATATCCTGCCAAAAATTCTACATATTTCCCTGTTCCGATTGCCACTGCCGTCATGGGGTCCTCTGCCGTCATCGTATTGATGCCTGTTTTGGCGGAAATCAAATCTTCCAATCCCCTCAAAAGGCTTCCTCCCCCTGTCAGTACAATCCCCCTGTCAGCAATGTCTGCCGCAAGTTCGGGCGGCGTCTTTTCCAGAACACTGTGTATGGTTTCCACTATCTGTGCGGTGGTTTCCCTGAGCGCTTCCTCGGTTTCTTCAGAAGAAACCTTGACCGTCTTGGGCAGACCGGTCACAAGGTTACGTCCCCTGACATCCATATATTCCACTTCAGCCCGCTTGTAAGCGGAACCGATTTTTATCTTTAAATCTTCTGCTGTTCTTTCACCAATCAACAGATTATGCTTTTTACGCATGTAACGAACGATAGCTTCGTCAAAGTCATCCCCTGCAATCTTTATGGAAGCGCTAACCACCGTGCCTCCCAGTGAAATCACGGCAATATCGGAAGTACCGCCGCCGATATCCACTATCATGTTTCCGCAGGGTTTTGAAATATCTATACCGGCGCCTATGGCAGCGGCAATCGGCTCTTCAATAATGGACACTTCCCTGGCTCCTGCCTGATAGGTTGCATCCTCAACAGCCTTTTTTTCCACTTCCGTCACGCCGCTGGGCACACACACTGCAATGCGTGGCTTGCGGAAAGTCCTTCTTCCCAGAGCTTTCTGAATAAAATACTTCATCATTTTTTCGGTAACGGTGTAGTCTGAAATAACGCCCTGGCGCAGCGGCCTTACCGCAACGATATTGCCGGGAGTCCTTCCCAGCATCAGGCGTGCATCTTCGCCGATTGCCTTAATCTTGTTGGTATCTCTATCAAAAGCTACAACGGAAGGCTCCTTTAACACAACGCCTTTCCCCCTGATGTAGACTAATATACTAGCTGTACCCAAATCAATCCCGATATCCGTATATTGCATAAATTATACCCCTTTCCATGGTATGCTCTCATAGATTTCTAAACATTCCAGGTTATTATAACCTAAATCTCTGCATTTTCATAGGGGTTTCGGAAAATTTTCAAAAATTCAAACGCAGAAAAGAGAACGAATCCTTCGTTCCTCTCCTGCGTCCATGCTTTACATTACATGTATCGGCTTTTTTCCATGGATACTTTAGGCCGATTTTCATTTCTCAAGCATCTTTTTTATATACCTGCCCGTATAGGAATCGGAATTTTGGGCCACTTCCTCAGGAGTTCCCCGCGCAATCACGGTCCCGCCGCCGTCGCCGCCCTCCGGGCCGATATCAATAATATAGTCCGCCGTCTTAATTACATCAAGATTATGCTCGATAACCACAACGGTATTGCCGCCTTCCGTCAGTTTCTGCAATATCTCAATCAGCTTGTGCACATCGGCAAAATGCAGTCCCGTAGTAGGCTCATCCAGAATATATATAGTCTTTCCGGTACTTCTCCGGCTCAGTTCAGTCGCCAGTTTTATCCTCTGTGCTTCCCCTCCGGACAGTTCCGTGGACGGCTGGCCCAGCTTCACATAGGACAGGCCCACATCATAAAGGGTTTCGATTTTACGGCGTATGGAAGGTACATTTTCAAAAAACGGAACCGCTTCCTCCACCGTCATGTCCAGGACATCAAAGATGCTCTTCCCTTTATATTTGACATCCAAGGTTTCCCTGTTATACCGTTTGCCGCCGCATACCTCGCAGGGAACATATACGTCCGGCAGAAAATGCATCTCTATTTTTATGATGCCGTCACCGCCGCAGGCCTCGCAGCGCCCGCCTTTGACATTAAAACTAAACCTGCCCTTTTTATAACCCTTTGCCTTGGCATCCGCCGTGGAAGCAAACAAATCCCTTATCAGGTCAAAGACACCCGTGTAGGTGGCGGGATTGGAACGCGGCGTTCTTCCGATTGGCGACTGGTCGATATTAATCACCTTATCCAGCTGTTCCATGCCCTTTATCCCTTTATGCCTGCCGGGTATCGTGCGGGCGCGGTTCAGGCTTTTCGCCAGATGCTTGTACAAAATCTCATTCACAAGGGAACTCTTCCCGGAACCGGACACACCGGTTACTGCCGTCATTACTCCCAGCGGAAAATCCACATTTATATTTTTCAGATTGTTTTCCTGTGCCCCAAGCACGGTCAATTTGCCCGTGGGTTTCTTTCTCTTTGCCGGAAGCGGTATCCTTTTCCTGCCGCTCAAATACTGTCCTGTCACCGACTCCGGCACTTCCATAATATCCTTTGCCGTACCGCACGCCACCACTTCCCCGCCGTGGGAACCGGCGCCGGGACCGATATCAACAATATAATCCGCCGCCAGCATGGTGTCCTCGTCGTGCTCCACCACAATCAGGGTATTGCCCAGATTTTTCAGATTCATTAAGGCGCCTAAAAGTTTGTCATTGTCCCTTTGGTGCAGTCCGATACTGGGCTCATCCAGAATATAACATACGCCGACCAGCCCCGAACCAATCTGTGTGGCAAGACGGATGCGCTGCGCCTCCCCGCCGGAAAGAGTTCCTGTTGCACGGGATAAAGACAGGTAGTTTAAACCGACATTTGACAAAAATCCTACCCGTGCCCTGATTTCCTTCAAAATCCGCTCCCCGATTAATTCCTGTGTTTTTGTCAGTTTCATACCCTGTAAAAAATCCTGCAGCCTGTCAACGGACATGGAAGTAATCTCATAAATATTTCTGTCGCACACAGTAACCGCCAGGGATTCCTTTTTTAACCGCATCCCGCCGCAAAGTCTGCACGGCGTTATCCTCATAAAGCTTTCATATTCCTGCTTCATGATATCGGAGGATGTTTCACGGTATCTTCGTTCTACGTTTTTCACAACCCCTTCGAAAGCAACGGGATATACGCCTTTTCCTCGCTGTCCTTCATAATAAACCTCAATCTGTCTGCCACCGGTACCGTGGAGCAGAATGTTTTTCACCTTATCGGGATAGTCATCAAAAGGGGTATCCAAATCAAAGTCATAAGCCTTACAAAGCGCCTGTAAAATCGCATTGGTAAAACTGCCCTTATCCGCACAGGACTGCCACCCGGTGACGGCAATAGCTCCCCCATTAACGGACAAAGACTTATCCGGTATCATCAGTTCTTCGTCAAACTCCATCTTATACCCCAGCCCGAAACAGTCCGGGCAGGCTCCGAAAGGATTGTTGAAGGAAAAGCTCCTCGGCTCAATTTCGCTGATGCTTATGCCGCAATCCGGGCAGGCAAAACTCTGGCTGAAGTTCATCGAATCGCCGTCAATGACATCCACCTCCAGAAGACCTTCCGACAATTCCAGTACATTTTCCACCGAATCGGTAAGACGTCTCTCAATACCTTCTTTTACCACCAGTCTGTCTACCACTACCTCTATATTGTGCTTAATATTTTTGTCCAGCTTGATTTCCTCTGAAAGCTCATACAGGCTGCCGTCTACACGGACGCGCACATAACCGCTTCGTTTTGCACGCTCCAGAACTTTGGCATGTTCCCCTTTCCGTCCACGCACGACAGGCGCCAGAAGCTGTATCTTTGTACCGGGGTCCAGGGACATAATCTGGTCCACCATCTGGTCCACGCTCTGTCTGGCAATTTCCCGGCCGCACGACGGGCAGTGGGGAATGCCAATTCTGGCATACAGCAGACGGAAATAATCATATATCTCCGTTACCGTTCCCACCGTGGAACGGGGATTGCGGTTTGTGGATTTCTGGTCTATGGAAATAGCAGGGGACAGTCCTTCTATTTTTTCCACATTCGGTTTCTCCATCTGCCCCAAAAACTGTCTTGCATAAGAAGAAAGGGATTCCATATACCGCCGCTGTCCCTCCGCATAGATGGTGTCAAAGGCAAGGGAAGACTTACCGGAACCGGAAAGCCCTGTCAGCACCACCAGTTCATTTCTCGGGATATCCACGTCAATATTTTTTAAATTATGTTCTCTGGCGCCCCTTATTTTAATCCAGTCCCTGGGGCGCATTTTCTGTATTTCTTCCATAATAGTCTCCTCTTCTCTATTCGTCATGGTCTCGCAGAATGGTTTTCAGTTCTACCATCTTGTCACGCAGTTTGGCAGCCGCTTCAAAATTCAAGTCTGCCGCTGCTTTCTGCATCTTTTTCTGAACATCGGCAATCAGCTTCTCCAATTCCTTCCGGCTCATGGATTCAGGGTCTTTCTCAAACTTAACTTCTTCCTGTGCAATCACTTTAGAGATGCTAATCAATTCACGTACTGCTTTTTTAATGGTCTGGGGCGTAATGCCGTGCTTTTCATTGTACTGCTGCTGTATAGCACGCCTTCTGTTGGTTTCTTCGATGGCAGCGCGCATGGAATCCGTCATGTTATCCGCATACATTATGACATGCCCTTCCGCATTCCGGGCCGCACGACCGACGGTCTGTATCAGGGAGGTTTCCGAACGAAGAAATCCTTCCTTGTCGGCGTCCAGAATCGCCACCAGCGAAATCTCCGGAATATCCAGTCCTTCTCTCAAAAGGTTAATGCCTACCAGCACGTCAAAAATATCCAGCCTCATGTCCCGGATAATCTCTGCCCTCTCCAAGGTATCGATGTCGGAATGCAGATACTTCACCCGGATGCCTACATCATTCATATAGTCTGTCAAGTCTTCCGCCATCCTCTTGGTAAGGGTGGTCACCAGCACTTTATTATGATTTTGTGTTTCTTTTCTGATTTCTCCCACCAAGTCGTCAATCTGTCCCTCCACCGGGCGCACGCTGATTTCAGGGTCCAGAAGCCCGGTCGGGCGGATAATCTGTTCCGTGCGGAGCAGTTCATGCGCCTTTTCATAATCCGATGGCGTCGCCGACACAAACAGCATCTGGTCTATATGCTCTTCAAATTCTTCAAAATTGAGCGGCCTGTTGTCCAAAGCCGATGGGAGCCTGAATCCATAATCCACAAGCGTCGTCTTGCGGGAACGGTCCCCTGCAAACATGCCGCGAATCTGCGGAATCGTAATATGGGACTCATCCACTATAATCAGGTAGTCATCCCCGAAATAATCCATCAGGCAGTGCGGCGGTTCTCCCTCTTTCATACCGCTCAGATGCCGCGAGTAATTTTCAACCCCGGAACAAAATCCCGTTTCACGCAGCATTTCTATATCAAAATTGGTCCTCTCCGATATCCTCTGGGCCTCTAACAGCTTGTCCTCCCCCTTGAAAAAGCGGATGCGTTCCTCCAGTTCTTTCTCAATATCATTACAGGCCGATTTTATCTTTTCGGGAGCCACCACATAATGGGAAGCCGGAAAGATTGCCACATGGTTTAAGGTGGCATGCACCTGCCCCGTAAGCGGGTCCGTTTCACAAATCCTGTCGATTTCATCCCCAAAAAACTCTATCCTGATTAGGTAATCCCCACCCTGTGCCGGATAGATTTCCACCACATCTCCCCGAACCCGGAAGGTTCCTCTCTGTATATCCATGTCATTGCGGTCATACTGGATGTCAATCAGTTCCCGCAGCACCTTGTCCCTGTCCTTTGTCATACCGGGGCGGAGTGATACCACCATCCCCTGATAATCATCGGGACTGCCCAATCCGTATATACAGGAAACGCTGGCCACCACCACCACATCCCGTCTTTCCGTCAGGGACGCCGTTGCAGAAAGGCGCAGCCTGTCTATCTCTTCGTTGACGGCAGAATCCTTTGCTATATAAGTGTCCGTGGACGGCACATAGGCTTCCGGCTGGTAGTAGTCATAATAGGACACAAAGTATTCCACTGCGTTATTGGGAAAAAACTCTTTAAATTCTCCATACAACTGCCCGGCCAGTGTTTTGTTATGCGCTATTACCAGAGTCGGCTTATTTAACTGCTGGATGACATTTGCCATCGTGAAGGTCTTTCCGGAACCCGTGACACCGAGAAGGGTCTGAAACTGGTTACCTTCTTTGAAACCTTTTACCAATTCTTCGATTGCCTGCGGCTGGTCGCCTGTGGGCCGGTATTGCGATACTAATTCAAAATGATTCATGCCAATGCTCTCCATGTGAACTATTTCCATTTTCGAAGCAGTTCACTCTACTCTAAAATACCTCGTTCAAACAACAATTTTTACAAGTAGCAGCTTTTCTTCCAGCTCCTCATTTTCACTCTTCATAATTATTCTCATCTGTTTCCAACAACATACGGTCAAAATCACTCAATGCATACTGTTCTGCTATTTTTGCTGAGATAGTTCCTGAATGTGTCAAAATTTCTTTCTTGGACAGCCGTAAAATTCTTTTAAACTGCCCGCCCGGTAAAGTTGATTTTGTATTCTTGCAAAAAAGCGTCTGGTTATCTTTGCTTTTGAAGCATAATCTATACTTTCTACTCATTCTGCGCTATAACTGAATCCAATAACGCTGCTCAATATGTCCGTCTTCTTCGACTTCATTCTCCAATACCCCGCCATTATGGATGATGGACTTCGCTGAACCGATGTTATCTTTGTTGCAGCATATCAGGACTTTATTAATGCCAAGTTTTTTACACTCCTCCAATGCCAAAGCAATCATTGCTGTTGCATAACCTTTTCTTCTTTCACTTGGCCTGATTCCATCGCCTATATGACCGCCGGTTTTCAATAATTCTTCATTTAAATAATGGCGTATGTTAACTGCACCTACAAAAATATTTCTATCTTTATCAAGACAAAACAAAGTTGTATCAGGAACCCAGCCATTTTCAGCTCCTTCCTTTGTATCAAGACTTTTCAGGTAATTATCAAAATCATGAAAATCATGTGCCCATATTTTCCATGGAGACATGTCTGTATGATTTGCTATAATATCGTCCTTCCATTCAGTAAGCATTTCGAATAACTGCTCTTTATATTCACCGGTTAATCTCACAAGTTCAATATTCACTTTCTGTTCCTCCTGACTGCATACGTCGCTTGTTTTTCTTTTGCGGCTATTATATCATACCTGTTTTTGTTTTGCAAACACTTGTTCTGTTTTCTTTCGCACTGTTATTATCAGTTCAGACGATACGAAAACAGGCGGTGTTTCCATAGTCCGGCAAACCATGGAAACACCGCCGAATCAAAAACCTTATAAATACATTTCACTTATCCATTACTGTGCAATCATGCTTTCCAGAAGTTCTTTAGCCCTTTCTTTCTGGTTGTCATATTTTTCATCGCTGTAATATCTTTCACCGTCAAATTCACACACTTCATCCGGCTCTATGCCAATTCCGTGGATGTTTACTCCGTTAGGCGTAAAATAAGAGCTTACGGTGAGTTTTACGGCAGAGCCGTCGCTGAGTTCAACCGGACGCTGCACAATACCTTTGCCAAAAGTGGTCGTGCCAAGCAGCGTGCCTTTGCCATAGTCCTTGATTGCACCTGCCAATATCTCGGAAGCACTGGCCGAATTGCCGTTTACCAGCACCACCATCGGCACTTCCAGTTCATGTTTTCCGTCACATGTATACTCCACACGTTTTCCGTCCCTGTCCTCAGTATAGACAATCAATCCTTCGGGAAGCAGCATACGGGCAATGTCGACAACAGCGCTCAGGTTTCCGCCGGGATTGCTGCGAAGGTCCAGAATCAGTCCCTTCATGCCCGACCCTCTGGCTACTGCAAGCGCATCCGCAAACTGGTCCACCGTCACCGTGTCAAACTCCGTAATCTGGATGTACGCAATCCCATTATCAAACATTTCGGAATTGACTGTGGGAGATTCCACTTTTCTCCGCACCACGTCTTTTTCTATCTCTTCGCCATCCCTGATTAATGTCAGATGAACACTGGTTCCTTCTTCTCCCTTTATGAGGCTTACCACTTCCTGCAAAGTATACCCGTAGACTTCGACGCCGTCTACTTTATAAATGATGTCATTTTCCCTCAGTCCTGCTTCCTCCGCCGGGGTTCCCGCTATTACGCCACTGATTTTTGCCAGCGTGGTCGCAGTATCCAGGCTGACATACGCGCCGACCCCATAATAGACACCTGCGGAATCCTGATAAAGCTGGTTCAATTCTTCAGCAGAATAGTATTCGGAATAAGGGTCTCCAAGCGCTTCCACCATTCCCTTATATGCACCGTTTTCCAAATCACTTCTGTCAATACCCTCCTGATAATAATAGGTATCTATGACAGCCTCAATCACCTGCAGCTTCTCAATCATTTCGGGCGTCACTGCCGAACCGGCGACACTGTCCTCTTTCTTACCATCGGAATTTTCTGAGGATGTCGGTAAACTTCCGCTCTGGTTTTTTGCTGCAAAATAAGCCTGCACCCGATTGGTAAGATAGACACCGCTGACAATCAGAAATGCTGCTGTCAGACCGGTAATCAGACCACAGAAAAAATAACTTCCATGCTTATCCTTTTTGGGCTTTTGACCTCCCTGATTGTTATATTGATGTATGTTATCCACCGCGTAAATCTCATTCTCTTCCATTATATTAATTCTCCTTCCGTTGTCACTGGGACAGATAATTCCATGGACTGGTATATTCTCCGTTCAGCCGGACGCTGAAATGCAGGTGCGGTCCTGTGGAGCGGCCTGTTGAACCTACAGCCGCAATGGTTTCCCCACGGACGACAATATCATCCTTGGACACATACAGCTGCGAAGCATGCATATAAATCGTATACAGGTTATTACCATGGTCTATCATGACATAATTCCCCATAGAACCGCTGTACGAAGCTGCCACCACCACTCCGTCATAAGCAGCATAGATAGCTGTCCCTGTGGGCGCCGCAAAATCCACGCCATTATGAAACTGTGGTACATTCAGTATGGGATGCATACGGTTCCCGTATTCATCTGATATTCTGGTATATGAAGCCAAAGGAAATTTAAAAACGCCGCCGTCATAGGTAAGCACAACACCGCTTGCCGCCAACAACTTCTTTTTTTCTTCCGCCACGGCAGCTTCCAACGCTTCAATAATTTCATCCTGCTCCTGGATATCCGCCTCATACTCCTTAATAGCCTGCGCTTTGTTGCTGATATCAGCCTCAAACTCCTTAATCCTCTGTTCCTTTGCCGCAATCAGTTCCTGCATGGCGGCTTCTTCTGCCAATACGCCTGCCTTTGTTTCATCCAGCAATTCCTTGTCTGCCAAAAGCTGTCTTTCACACGCTTCAATCAACTGGCGGTTCAACATAAATTCGTCCAGCTGCTTTCTATCATATGCGGAAATCTGCTCCATATACTCAACCTTATTCAGTATTTCAACGAAGCTTTCCCCGCTGAATATCATATCCAGATAAGTGGATTCCCCTTGCTCATACATGAACTGAATCCTTTTTACCATGGCGTCATACTGGGCCGCTTCAGTTTCTCTGGCCTCAGCCAGCTGAATCTGCGTTTCCTCAATTTCAGCTTCCTTTTGTGCTATCTGTTCATTTAAACGGGCGATATTCTCCTGTATTTCTTCCAGCTGGGCGTCAAGCTGTATGACATAGTTTCTCAAATCTGCTTTATCTGCTTCCAGCTGTTTCTTAATCTCCTTTACATTGGTAAGAGAATTTTGCAAATCCTTCTTTTCCTCTTCCGCTTTGTTAATCTGCTCCTCTTTTTCTCTGATGCTGTCCGAGGTAAGAGAAGAAAAAGATGTTGCAGAAGCCAAAGAATACATACCTGCAAACAATGTCAGAACAAGAAGAAAGGCCAGACAACCCGTAATCTTTTTCTTCACACACACCACCCCTCTCCATTATACACGCAAATGTTTCCGCACGGTTGTAAAACTTCCAAGAAAACCGATACCGATACCCATTCCCAGGGAAACCGGCGTCAGAACTGAAAAAATCTCTTCCACGGATAGAAAACTGAGCAGATTGGATAGCATGGGAAAAGTAGCCGCCGCATATTGCACTATCCTGTTATACAACACATAAATAATACCTAACGGAATCCCGACGCCGATAGCGCCTATCAGCATTCCTTCAATCACAAAGGGCGCTCTGACAAAAAAGTCCGTTGCCCCGATATATTTCATAATTCCGATTTCCTCCTGCCTAACGGAAATACCAATGGTAACGGTATTGCTGATAAGGAATACGGATACCGCAAGCAAAATAACTATAATGCCCAAGGAAACATACGCAATAATCAAATCAACGCCGCTCAAAGCCGCCGCCGTCACATCGGAATACTTTACCATCCTTACTTCCGGTATGGACTGAAGGTATGTCACCAGTACATCCTGCATGGAGGCTTCGTTCAAATGCACTTCATAATTTGCAAAGTTTTCCAAGGGGTTCGTGGGAAAGCCGCCTGTGTATTCACCCAGATATTTGCCTTTAAACCAGTCCCACGCCTCATCCGCAGACACAAACTTTACTTCGGAAACTTCCGTCCTCAAACGAATCAAATCCCCGATTTCGGCAATCCGCAAATCGGAGGTTCCTTCATTAAAGAAAACGGTAACGGCCAATCCCTTTTCCGCCGTTTTCACCATATGCTGAAAATTCATAATAATGGCATAAAATATGCCGAACAGAAACAGGCAGACAGAAATCGTGGCAATGGAAGCCAACGAAAACCATTTGTTCCGGAAAATATTCCGTACTCCCTGTCTAAGAGTATAAAGCAGGGTACTAATCTTCATCAATATACTCTCCTTCCTCTTCATCGCTGACAATAACACCTTTTTTCATGGTAACGACTCTTTTCTGCATGGCATTGACAATTTCCCTGTTATGGGTAACCACTATCACCGTGGTGCCGGCTTCATTGATTTCTTCCAGAAGCATCATTATTTCCCATGAATTTTTAGGGTCAAGATTACCCGTAGGCTCATCCGCAAGCAGAATGGAAGGCTTGTTAATCAATGCCCTTGCAAGGGCAACCCTTTGCTGCTCCCCTCCCGAAAGCTGTTTGGGTCTGGCCTTATATTTACCTGCCAATCCTACCGTGGCCAGTATGCTGGGAACATTTCTGCGGATTTCCTTTGTGGGAATTTCCACGATTCTCTGTGCAAACGCAACATTATCATAAACATTCCTGTCCTTTAAAAGTCTGAAATCCTGAAACACAATGCCAAGATTCCTTCTGAACTTCGGAATCTTGCGGTGGGGAAGTTTCGCCACATCATGGCCCATTACCCATACCCTGCCGCTGGTGGCGGTTAATTCGCGCAATAACAGTTTTATCAGAGTAGACTTGCCGGAACCACTGTCGCCGACAATAAAGACAAACTCTCCCCGGTTAATATGCAGGGTAACACCGTTTAATGCAGGCGCACCTGCGGAATATACCTTGCTTACACCCTCCAGGTATATCAGACCGTTTTCCTCTATCATTCTCTCCCGCTGTTTTCTCTTTTCCTCTTTTCGTGACATATGCAACCTCTTTTATCAATATTCAAAAGTTTCCATGTACTTCATGTACTTTACTACCATAAGGGCAATCTTGAAGGTAATGGCATCTTCAAACACCCGAAGGTCAAGCCCCGTACTTTTCTGCAGCTTATCCAGCCTGTAAACCAGTGTATTTCGGTGAATAAATAGCTGTCTGGATGTTTCGGAGACGTTCAGGCTGTTCTCAAAAAATTTATGTATGGTGGTAAGTGTCTCTTCATCAAAATCATCCGGACTCTTTCCTCCGAAAATTTCCCTGATAAACATCTTACAAAGCGGAATGGGAAGCTGGTAAATCAGCCGCCCGATTCCAAGTTCACTGTAGGCAATCACATTCCTCTCATCAAAGAAAATCTTTCCTACATCCAGGGCCATCTTTGCTTCTTTATAAGAACGGCTGACCTCTTTTACCTCATGAATCACCGTGCCATACGCAATGTGCACATTTTTCACGCCTTCCTTCTGCAGGTAATCCACAAGAGTCCTTGCACTCTTCTCAATTTCCCGGCTGCTGTCAGACTCCGACAAATCTTTCACCACAATCACATTGTTCTCATCCACGGCTGTGACAAAATCCTTGCTGTTCGTACCGAAATGGGTTCTTGAGAGCTCCAGTGCATTGTTGTCCTTGCCATTTTCAGACTCCACTATCATAACAACACGGCTCACATCCGTCTGGATATGCAGCTTTTTTGCCCTGCTGTATATGTCCACAAGCAAAAGGTTATCCAGAAGCAGGTTTTTGATAAAGTTATCCTTGTCAAAACGCTCCTTATATGCAATCAGCAGGTTCTGTATCTGAAATGCTGCCATCTTGCCCACCATATATACATCTTCACCGCTGCCGCCTGCCACCAGAATATATTCTATCTGCTGCTCATCAAATATTTTAAAATACTGATACCCCTGTATCTCCTGGGAATCAGCCGGCGAAAGGGCAAACTCCGCAGCCTGTTTGGAACAATTGCCCATTTCCGCAGTGGAGGCAACTTCCTTCCCATCCGTGTCCATCACACATAATTCGACTCTTGCAATACTCCTGAGTCCCTCAATTGTGTTCTGCAATATCTGATTTGATATCATATCCCCGCTCCTTTTGGCAAAAACAGCAAATGTGTATTTTAGTGCACGACTTTTGACAATACACCTATCATCCATTTTAATACAAATATACAAAAAAATCTACAGGAAACTTATTAATTTTTATGCACTTTTTCCCAAATAAAATTACGGAGACATACGAAAACCATCTTTAATCCCCTCACCACGAAACTCCACTTCTATCTTTGCAGGCACGGCAGGGAATGAAGCATACCCTGTCCTGTCACCGGTTTCAGGATAATAAAAGGTTTCTCCGTTCAGTTCATATGTATTTAACTCATAAATGCCATAATCCTGCTGCCAGATATAAGCCGGCGCCCGCCCATTCTCACAGATATATCCCGTCAGGACAAACAACTTGTATCCGCCGTAAATAAGCAGCATGCCATACATAAAAACAGAACATTTCCTCCCTGTAAGGAGATGCCCCGCCGTAAGCACCGCCAAAAGCAGGACATAGGCATAACCGTACCTGAGCAGGGGCGCACTGAGCTGCCAGAACACATAGGAAAGCAAAATCGCTGACATAAGCAGAAGGTAATCCAGATTTTCACGCTTTCTTTTCAAGAAAGTATAGGCAGCGGTCAGGCAGAATATGAATGCACAGAAAATATCCGCAAGAATCAACAGTTTTTCCGAAAAAGAAAGCGTTGTCGAAAACCAGCCTGAAAACCACCCAAAAACAGGCATGTCTACAAGGGCCGCATCATACAGCGCCCGCCCCCATGTCCTGATTTCCGCCGCGTCGGCAGCCGCCCTCTCCGCATGGATTTTCCAATCCACGGCAAACAAATCAAGCTGCGGAAACGGATACAGCAGCCAGCCGGAAATAAGAACCGTTCTGATTACCCATGGCGCTGCCGTCAGAAGGCCCATGCACAGATACATTGCAATTTCCTTATAGCGTTTTTCTTTTATAAGGATTACAGCCGGTTTCAGGGTAAGCACCAGAATCAATCCTGCCGTCAACTTCAAAGTAACCGCATACACGCCGCATACGCAAAGCAGGGCATAAGGAACTACACTGAAATCCTCTTTTTTTCTTTCCATCTGCTCCAGCCACTTTATGACAATAAAAAAGATAATGCACATCACTACATAATCCGAGGACGGTGAGACCACTTCCTTACTGATAATGGTAAGATAATAAATTGCAGCCGCCCTTGCATAATCCGACAAAAGCATTTTCTTTCTTTTCCACGCCCGCGTTATGTCAAGTGTCGAAATGCTGAGGATAAGGGCAAAAAACCCGCTTATTGCATGAAGGGAACGTCCAAGCAGAAATTTCATACTGTACAACGCCGACAGGGAAAAAACAGAACTGTTGTATGCAAACCGTACATGCAGGTTTCCCAATCCTTTTACCACACCGTATTCTTCAATCCACCGGATACTCTGCCCATGATACAAATCGGAATCGTATACCAGATATCCCCTTGAAGTAAAATAAGCCCATGCCAGAATCAAAAGTAAAATCACTGCTTTTGCCGCATTCGGACATTCCCGGAAATAACGGCAGGCTTCCTGCCAGACCTTCTTTCGAAAAATTATCAATACCGAAAAACAAAAAAGAAGCAACAGTACATTTGCAAGGAAACCTACTCTATAAAAAAGGCTGAAAACCTGCGCATAGATAGTGGCAGCCACCAGACCCGCAACCATCACACTGTGAAGACGCCTTACCTGATAGCCAAAGCGTTTTTCCACAAAAATACAAAACGCCTGTCCCAGACAAAAAGCTGTAAATGCCACATACAACCAGTTAAATAATATGGATAACATTTTTACCCCCGTTTTCTCTGAAAGTTCATGCAAAGAAGGCCCTTGAAACAAAGGCCTTCTATTACTTTACCATATATAATAACACTTTGTTATTACCAGTTCTTTATACCCTGACATCAAAATTACTTCCCACAGCAGGGTTAACGGAAACCTCCATTGCGGCAGCATCTATCATCCGCACCATACCTGCTCCCAAAGCCTCGTTGGTATCCATGGTTTTGCTCAGTACAGCCGTTCCGACTTTACTGGTCAAATCCGCCTGGGCCAAAGACATTGATACTCCTGCAATATCCATATTGACGCCTCCTTTCCATTCGGACCTTAAATCAAAATTCTTCCTTATAACAATTATATACCACATAACGGAACAAATTACAACTTGATTTTAGGAAAATTTCCCCATCCCGCATGGCGCCGCCGTCAGACATTTGATTCCATAAAGGACCGTGTAAAAACGCTGGACAATGCCTTGTACCAAGGCATGAGAGGTTGTTTTATAACCTCTTATGTACCACTGCGTTTTTACCCGAGTGAGAACGTGTCCTGTTGGAACAAATGTCTGACGGCGGCGCCATGCGGGATGGGGAAATTTTCGGACGCTACTTCACACCCGAAGGATTGCTTTTTCCTTAATAATAATCTGTCCATTCTTAAGAAGATGCCCTACGGCACGCTTAAACTCATTTTTGCTCATCTGCATTTCCCGGCGGATTACCTCCGGGGATGCTTTGTCGTTAAAGGGAAGCGCTCCGTCAAAGCTGTCTATGACTTCCAATACTTTGGCGGCGTCAGCCTCAATCTGTAAATAAGCCTTTTCCCGGATACTCAAATCCAGCTTGCCGTCTTCTTTCACCGCAGTCACCCTGCCGGTAATCATGTCTCCCGGTTTGACTTCCCCATATAATTCCTTTTTGGGAATCAGTGCGGAATACTTGTCATCCACTGCAACAAACGCACCGAACTCCGGACTGGTTTCATAGACGCATCCTGTCACTTTATCATCTTTCTGATACGGGCTTTCCGTTGAGAGATAGGGGTATACATTCATGGTGGCGCACAGCCTGCTGCTCTTATCAATGTAAAGGGAAACCAATGGATTATCACCGACCGCCACTCTGGAAGTCTGCTGTTTATAGGGGAGAAACAAATCCTTTTCCAGTCCCCAGTCCAAAAACGCACCGTATTTATTTACATCCGCCACACGGAGCCGCGTCACTTCTCCCATTTTCAAAAGCGGTTCATTCACCGTGGCAATGATGCGGTCCCTGGAATCCCGGTATATGAATACTTCCATTTTATCGCCCAGTTCCGTGCCGGCGGGAACCTGTCGGGCAGGAAGCAGCACACGCTCCTCCTTATCAGCCTCTTCTGTCAGGTAGACGCCAAATTCTACTGTTTTCACTACCGTTAATGTCTGTTTTTCACCCAGCTTAAACATTTTTCACCCTTCTTTCCCCACTTTTTAAGAGTGGGAAAAACCTTCAAGTTCTACATTCACATAAATGGCACCGTTGGCATCCTGCAGGGAAACCACCCATATATCCTGTCCGTTTTCCCCTTTTCCATATGCCGCATAAGGATGCAGCACATCTCCCAGATATGCCTGTTTTTTATACTCTGCGCGCATCTGCGCCACCGGAAATTTTTCCGGCAGGACACTGAGGGCCATCCTCACATACTGCCCGTTGTTTACATGGTTATTTACATCCAGATGCCACGGCATAACCGTTATTTCATCTTTCTGCTCCCCGTGACCGGGAACTGCAATCTTGCGGCCTGCATACGGCATCGGCAGTTTTTCTTCCAATACATACTTCTCCAGCATCTCTTTTGAAGGATGTGCCGGTCCAAAACTACTGCTGTCCAAAAGAGTCCACAACGTATTGGCCCTTGCAGCATATCCGCCTTTTGTATCCTTCATGAAAAAATTACGGTACCCAAAACATCCTTTAAAATCATACGGGAAAGTACCTACCGTAACATGCTCACACAAACCGGGATACCTGTCCACCACTATCTGCCATGAGGAAAGCACCCATACCAGATTTCTTTCCCTCAGATATTGCAGACCCACTCCCAAATCTTCTGAGTGAAAGGTAGAACAGTCCTGAAAATAATCCAGCATCGCCTCCAAAGTAAGCCTGCCATCGCTGTCCGTTTCACTGTATCTGATTCTGCTTTCAAAACTATACATATCTTCTCCACTTCCGCAAAGGCATTATTCCAACAACTGCATGACAATCATTACAATCCAGAACAGGCTAAACAGAATCATGCCCACATTCAAAATCATCGTGGAAAACCGCTTTCCTTTCGGCAGAACAGAACCGCCTGCCAGCCGAAAACGTTTCCTGTATACAATTAAAAGAACAATTCCTGCAATGACAACGCCAAAAAGGAATAAAAGATACAGGAAAAATACCAAAAGCCCCGGAAGCACATCCGCCATGGCCTGCATGATGACCCTCTCATCCTGTGAAGCCATAGCCGCATTAAGTGCGTCATAGTCCATCAGCCTTAGTAACAAGGGGGCTATTACGCCTCCCACAAAATTAACCGCCATATGTAACGCAATGGTGTACTGAATCTTACCTGTCCTGACATATAGGAAAGCAAGAAACATTCCCAGCGTAAACGCATAAACAAACTGGGAAAGATTTCCATGAAACAATCCAAACATCAGTCCCGAAAGCACTATCGCCACACCCTGCCCGTAGCGAACCGCCCTGTCCACCAACAGTTTACGAAAAATCAGTTCCTCCATAACCGGCGCACAGATTACCATGACAAAAAAACTGGTCAGCGGATGAATGGACGTGGCAACCTCCTGTATCACATTGTTTACCGGTGTACCCTTTACCATGCCGATTATAAAAGTGATAAATGTCCCGATAATATTACTGCAATACATAATGGAATAACACATTATCATGGCTATCATCAGCTTGCCAAAGGACATGGAATGCTTTTCAACTTTCACAGCCGGCACACTCCGAATCATCAGCATCATCAACGGCATGCTTATCAGATACATCAACGCCATATTGCACAACAGGCTGATATTAGGGTCATTCAGAATATCAGGGAAAAATTTCTTTATAACTGCCACTGCACACAACTGTAGGGCATAAATCACAAGCGTCCCCAGAAAATACATAAGCCCTATCGAAGAGAAATGTTTTCTTCCCTGCTTTACCACGGCTTCCGGTGTATATAACGGCATAGTATCCATAATCAATTCCTCCTAAACAAAATTTATTATACTCCAATTCTTTTATTTCCACAAGTGTTCCCGCATCCGAGCTTGTGTCAAACTACTGCGCACTTATGATTCTATCTCCGGCATTTGACAAACAACTATACTTTTCTCCTTCTTCCGGCAAACAAAGCAATCGCCACAAAGAGAAACAAAAAGCAAGCATTACAATCACTATAGAAGGTACAGAACCCGGAATAAGCATTTGAAAAAAGCAGAAACACAAACCAAATCGGAAGCGCCTTTTTTAATACATGTATATTCCATAAGCTAACTCATTGGTTTTCATCTTGTCACCTCGGAATACCTCTAAACACTGTATTTACATGCAAAAAAAGAAACTGTTCTCACAGTTTCCCAGAACAGGGCTACAAGGATTCGAACCTTGAAATGACGGAGTCAGAGTCCGTTGCCTTACCGTTTGGCGATAGCCCTTTATGCGATTACTTTATGCATTATACATGAAGTATATCCAATTTGCAATACCCAATTCAAAAAAAATCTTAAAAAATCTTTGCCGGATGGCCTTTGAAATCATTTTCCAAAGGTACATCCGGCATTACAATTCACATCATACCCTATACTTCAAAAGTCAAATCCGCATAGGAAGGAACCGGCCACATTTCTTTATCCACAATCATTTCAAGTTCATCAATCGGCGCTCTCAGTTCATCCATCACTGCCCTTACGGTATCTTTATAGAAAAATGCCTGCTCTTTTGCATTGTGTATCGTACCGGCCTCAGCCACAGCCTTTTCCAGCCGTGTAAGTGCATCCTTTGACGCCGCCAGCTTTGCAGATACGGCATTTAACAGTTCTGCCTGCACATGAGCCTCTGCACCCGCGGATTTTAACGCAATCACACTGTCCGCTAAAGACTTACTGTACTTTATCACTGCAGGGATGTACTGCCTTCCTGCCATTGCAACCATGGTAAGCGCTTCTATATTAATGGTTTTTGCATAAGTTTCATATATGATTTCTTCCCTTGACTCCAGTTCCACCTTTGTGAAAATACCAAATTTCTCAAAAAGTTTTACCGTCTTATCCGTCGTAAGCGTTCCCGCTGCCTCAATCATGGATTTGATATTGGGCAATCCCCGCCTTTCGGCTTCGTGCACCCATTCCTCGGAGTAACCATCGCCGTTAAAGATAATTCTCTGATGCTCGGTCATATATTTCTTTATCAAGTCATGGACGGCAATGTCAAAATCCTCAGCCTTTTCCAGTTCATCTGCCGCTTCACAAAAAGCCTCAGCCACAATGGCATTCAGTGCCGTGTTCGGGCTTGCAATGGAATCTGAGGAACCGACCATACGGAACTCAAACTTGTTGCCGGTAAAGGCAAACGGTGAAGTCCTGTTTCTGTCGGTGGCATCCTTATCCAAATCCGGCAGGGTGGAGACCCCTGTCTGCAGCTTGCCTCCATCCAGGCAGCGCGCCGCTTCCCCTGTTTCAACCAACTGTTTTACCACATCTTCCAATTGTTCCCCCAAAAAGACTGAAATAATGGCGGGCGGCGCTTCATTTGCTCCAAGCCTGTGGTCATTCCCCACATCGGATGCGCTCTGGCGGAGCAACTCTGCATGGGTATCCACAGCCTTCAGAATACATGCAAGCACTAAAAGAAACTGTATATTTTCATTGGGCGTATCGCCGGGGTCTAACATATTCACACCATTATCCGTCCCAAGGGACCAGTTATTATGCTTACCCGAACCATTCACGCCCGCAAAAGGCTTTTCATGAAGCAGACATGCCAGACCATGGCGTCCCGCCACCTTCTTCATGGTTTCCATTACAAGCTGGTTGTGGTCTACCGCAATGTTTGCCGATTCATAAATAGGCGCCAGTTCATGCTGCGCAGGCGCAACTTCATTGTGCTGCGTCCTTGCCGTCACGCCCAGCTTCCACAATTCAATGTTCAAGTCCTTCATGTAAGCGCCGACTCTCTCCCGGATGGTTCCGAAATAATGGTCCTCCAGTTCCTGTCCTTTTGGCGCCGCCGCCCCAAACAAGGTACGGCCCGCAAAAATCAAGTCTGTCCGCTGCAAATACTTTTCCCTGTCCACCAGGAAATATTCCTGTTCCGCTCCTACCGAAGCGGCCACCTTGGTTGCCTCTTTATTTCCGAAAAGACGCACAATGCGCAGCGCCTGGGCACTGATGGCTTCCATGGAACGAAGCAGCGGTGTTTTCTTGTCAAGCGCCTCCCCTTTGTAGGAGCAGAACGCTGTGGGAATACAGAGAATCACACCTGTTGCATCTTCCTTCAAAAATGCCGGTGAGGTCATATCCCATGCCGTATAGCCCCTTGCCTCAAAAGTGGCCCTTAAGCCTCCGGAAGGAAATGAAGAAGCATCCGGTTCCCCCTTAATCAGCTCTTTTCCCGAAAACTCCATCAACATATGACCCTCGTCATCCGGATGAGTGACAAAAGCATCGTGTTTTTCTGCAGTAATGCCGGTCAAAGGCTGGAACCAGTGCGTATAATGGGTGGCGCCGTTTTCGACAGCCCAGTCTTTCATTGCCTTCGCCACAACATCAGCCGTTGCCAGGGGCAGTTCCCCTCCCTTGTCCATTACACATTTCACTTCTTTGTAAACACTTCTCGGAAGTCTCTCTTTCATCTTGCCTAAAGTAAATACTTTGCTGCCAAACAACTCTTCCACATTCAATACTTCGCTCATATCTTCCTCCCTTTCTGCACAGGCAGCCAAAAAGCCCTGTCCCATGAAGTAAAAAAGTGCTCCAAAATAAACTTTTGGAACACCCTTGTTCAAGATACCTGTATTTCGGAATTTCACTCCGTTTTTTATAAGATATCCCAATTCTTTAAGAATTGCAAGACTGAAAATCAATTTCTATCACTTTAACATATTTAGACAAATATTTGGGCAATTCACTGTTCACATTTTACAATAGCACAATTTGTCAGTCAATTATTTTTTTCATAAACAGGAAAAATCATTACATAGCCTCGCCAGATTGCAATATCCTTGACAAATTATCAATACTCTTCTGCACAGATTCCATGGCCTCCATTACCGCTTCAACGGAAACAACCTGCTCTTCCGTGGAAGTACTGATTTCCTTTGTGGATTCGGCGGCATTTTCTGAGATGTCTGCCAGTTTTTCCATGGACGAATGCATGTTCTCCTTCAAATCGGAAATGTTTTGTAACTCCCGGCTCAACTCACCGATGATGCCCACAACCTCTTTGGAAGATTCAATCATTGTCTTAAATACGTCTACGGTAATATTCAACCTGCCTGCCGATTCCGATACAATGGAACTGTTATGGTTCATCGTATCACGGGTACTCTGCACGATGCTGACGATTTCCTTGAGGATTTCATCAATTTTATTTGTGGAAACTGCAGACTGTTCGGAAAGCTTTTTAATCTCCTCCGCAACCACGGCAAAGCCCTTTCCGGCCTCACCTGCCCGTGCTGCTTCTATGGCAGCGTTTAAAGCAAGGAGGTTTGTCTGTTCGGCAATTCCGGAAATGGTATCAATGATATTACCGATTAGAGCAGACTTTTCCGATAATATTTCAATTTCTTTGGATGCATGTTCCGTGGATTCAATATTTTCCTGAAATTTCTCGGTTAATTCCTCGATAGAGGCAATACCGGTATCGTTATTTTCCTTCAAAGTATTCATATGTACGACAGTGGTATTTACTTTTTCTTCGGAAATGCTGAGTTTATCGGCAAGGTCGTTAAAAAGCGCAAGACTGCCCGTTACCTCAAGAGTCTGAACATCGGAATCCGATGCAATCCGCTTTGTGGTATCGGCAATTTTCTGTGACAGACTGCTAAACGCATCCAGGGAACCGTAAATATTGGCTGAGGACTCTTTCAGGTTATCAAAGGCATCGTTGACATTTTCAATCAAATCTGCCATTTTTTCTTCTTTTGTTTCCACCGTTTCAAAGAGTTTATAAGTTCTCATCGAAATAACATAAGCCGTCATAACGCCTAACATAAACACCAGCATGATAAAAATCCAGACAGGAAGATTATGCATCAGCAGATAGGAATCCGGGAAAATAATCATGGCTATGGCATTGACCGCTACGGTAACAACTGCATTCACCAGAACAACCGATTTATCATAATAAGCAATGGACAAAACCAAAATCAGAAAATACGCCTGCGTCATGGCGCCGAATTTTCCGTCATTGGCAAACACAATTACCACTGCACCGACAACAGGCAGGATGGATACATAAAGATACTTGGCAATCCTCCCCAATTTCTTTTCAAATAATTTCGTCAGGATGCCGAACAAAGACATCAGGAATACAATGGCATCCATCATGGTACCGCCCAAAAATAACATGACAAACGTAAAAGCAACCACCGGAATGAATGTGTTCGCAAGGAACATGATAAAATTCATTTGTTTTTCTTCATTTTGAAGTATATTCAGATTCATTTCAATCCCTCCCCTTAAGTAACTTAACAAACATTCTAATGTATTATATCACAAAAAAGCAACTCAGTTCAATTCCGTTTTTTTCACCCGCAGAAGGTCAAATTTTGCCGGTACATCCGATAGTTTCAGCCAGACAGTCTGCCCGGGATGGGGACAGCTTTCCATCGGCTGAAATGCCTCATCCCACATTCCTTCCACTATGACAGAACTGTCATTACCATCCGGCTTCATGATTTCTATGCTGTCACCCACCGAAAATTTATTGCGCTGTTTAATACGGGCAAGAGTATTCCCCTGAAATGCTTTGGGGAAATCATCCGTGCATTGCCCCACCTCCTCCACAGTTCCCAGATAGACATAGTCATTAACATAGGTATTGTTGTCATAAATCTGGGTGGTCTCATCAGGTTTTCCAAAATAAAATCCTGTAGTAAACTGGCGGTATGTGCATTTTGCAATCTCTTCCTTGTACCATGCCAGATTTTCTCTGTATTTCTGTACCGAAACAAAATAATCATCAATTGCCTTACGATATGTTCTTGCTGCTACAGCCACATACAGCGCCGTCTTCATACGTCCTTCAATTTTAAAACTGTTAATACCGGAAGCAACCATCTGGGGAATATGCCCAATCATGCATAAGTCTTTGGAATTAAAAAGGAAAGTCCCCCGCTCATTTTCATAAACAGGCAGATATTCGTCCGGTCTGGTCTCCTCCACAACGGCATATTTCCAACGGCAGGGATGCGTACATTCTCCTTTGTTGGCATCCCGTCCCGTAAAATAACTGCTCAGCAGGCATCTTCCCGAATAAGATATGCACATAGCCCCATGGACAAAACTTTCTATTTCCATCTCCTTTGGAATCTGCTTTCTGATTTCCGCTATTTCGCGCAGGGATAATTCCCTTGCGGAAACCACTCGTTTTGCCCCCTGTTCCCACCAGAACCGGTATGTCTGGTAATTTGTATTATTTGCCTGTGTGGAAATATGGATTTCCATGCCGGGACAAATTTCTTTTGCCAGCATAAACATGCCGGGGTCAGAGATAATCAGCGCATCCGGCGCTTCAGGCTGCATGGCGGCGAGTTCCGCAAAATAACTGCGCGCACCGTCCAAATCTTCATTGTGCGCCAGAATGTTTGCCGTCACATAAACTTTTGCCCCATGGGCATGGGCAAAAACAATGCCCTCCGCCATTTCTTCCATGGAGAAATTTTTGGCCTTTGCCCGAAGTCCAAACGCCTCTCCCCCGATATATACTGCATCCGCACCAAAGCACACTGCGGTTTTGAGCACCTCCAGGCTGCTTGCGGGAATCAGAAGTTCCGGTTTTTCTCTCATTTCATCCTCCAACCTTTACGCTCAGGGCAACACCGTCCCCTGCCTGTAAAATAACAGTTTCCAGTTCTTCCCGATGGGTCAGTTCATACAGATATTCCCGCATTCTTGAGTGAATCGTGCGGTTCCTTCTGGTAACCGCAAAACGGGATTCAAGCACATCCCCATCCTGTAACACGTTATCCGATATAAGCAGCCCTCCGTCAGAAAGAAGCCGCATTACATCCTGCAGAAAATGAATGTACTGCCCTTTGGCCGCATCCATAAATATCAGGTCATAAGAGCCGTCCAATGTTTTGAGGATATCCGCCGCATCCCCTTCCAGCAGGGTAATGTTTTCTTCTTTTCCAGCTGCCTTGAAATTTTTCTTCGCTACGGGAATCCGTTTCTCATATTTTTCTATGGTGGTAATATGGCAGTCCTTTGGCGCATATTCACTCATTAACAGTGCGGAAAATCCCACTGCGGTTCCCACTTCCAAAATCTGCATCGGCTTCTTTACCGCCAGCAGAAAACGAAGCAGGCTCTGCGTCTGAGGGCGGATAATGGGCACATCGTCCGCCTTTGCTTCCTGTTCCAACTGATTTAAAAAAGGCGTGTTGCCTTTATCAAACGAGTTAATAAAGGCAACCATTCTTTCATTCGTTATCATTGTTCTTTTCCGTTCTATTCTTCTGTTTCACCGGTTTCTTCTTTTTCCACCGCCATGACTCCCATCATTTCTTCCATGGTCATGGAAGTGTTGAGGGTATATACGCCCGGCTGCAGTTTATCCTTATAACGGGAAAGCAGGTTTTGAATATAAAACAGTTTGGCATCTTTGATTAATCCTTTGGTTTCCAGTATCTGACCTATCTGAAGGGGGCTTTTTCCCACCGTGATTTCCACAACCACATCCATTCCCGGACTTTCCGATACCGGTGGCTCCTGAAAAACACGGTAACCGTAATCATACGCCACCACTGCCGCCTTGTAAACCAAAACGATTACCACTATTGCAAACACTACTTTCAGCACCGTTCCAATGACGGCCGTTACCATCTGTCTGGTATTCATGTCAATGCCTCCTATACCGTCAAATCAAAATCAAGGGATTCCGTCACCCTGATATTTATCATCTGCATCATCCTGCAGAAAGCCAGTTCCGCTGCCAGAAAGTCTGCAACAAGTGGGTTTTCACGAAATTTTTCATACTTTTGTTCAAATTCATCCATCTTGTGGAATAATTCTTTGTCATCGCTTCGGTTCTGCATTTCGTAATTGCGGATTCTGAATTCGTCTATCTGTTCCTTGAGTTTCGGAATACGGCCTACTTTATCCTTTTCCCGCTCATAGTCCTGATATTCCTGTGTTTTCTTTATCGCCGCATTCAGATTTTCAATAGCATCATCCAATTCCGACATTTCCATCCACCTTTCATTTGTGTCATACTTCCATGATAACAGGCAGTATCATGGGCCTGCGCTTCGTCTTTTTCCAGACATAATCGGAAAGCGCCTCCTTGGTGGCCGCCTTTAACTTGCCCCAGTCCGTAATTCCCCTGTCCAGAAGTTCCTCCAGCGCATCATCCACCAGGTGCCTTGCCTCCTCCATCAGTTCATCCGATTCCCTGACATATACAAAGCCTCTGGAAACGATATCCGGACCGGACACCAATACGCCTCCTGCCCTGTCAAGAGCCATAACCACAATCAGAATACCATCTTCGGCAAGGTGCTGTCTATCCCTGAGCACCACATTTCCCACATCACCGACGCCAAGTCCGTCAACCAGTATGGAGCCGACCGGCACCCTTCCTGTCACGGATGCCTTTTCCTCAGACAATTCCAGCACATCTCCTGAAGAAAGAATAAATATATCTTCTTTTTCAATCCCAAGTCCTTCCGCAATCTTTGCCTGCGCCCTGAGGTGTTTGTATTCCCCATGTACGGGAACCGCATACTTAGGCTTCACCAGCGTGTAAATCAGCTTGATTTCCTCCTGACAGGCATGTCCGGATACATGGGTATCCTGAAATATAACATCAGCTCCCTTGCGGAAAAGTTCATTGATAACCTTTGTTACCGCTTTCTCATTGCCCGGAATGGGATTGGAGGAAAAGATAACGGTATCTCCTGCACCGATGGTAATCTTTTTGTGCATATTGGAAGCCATCCGGGAAAGCGCTGCCATGCTTTCTCCCTGGCTGCCGGTGGTAATGATAACCTGCTGTTCATCAGGGTAATTTTTCAACTGGTCCACATCAATCAAGGTCTTCTCCGGAATATTCAGGTACCCCAGACTGGAAGCCGTTTCAATGATATTGACCATGCTTCTTCCCTCTACCACTACTTTCCTGCCAAACTTATATGCCGTATTGATAATCTGCTGCACACGGTCTACATTGGAAGCAAACGTGGCAACAAAAATACGGGTATTTTTATGGTCTGAAAATAAAGTATCAAAAGTTCTTCCCACCGTTTTCTCGGAAGGCGTAAAACCGGGACGTTCCGCGTTGGTAGAATCACACATCAGCGCAAGGACACCCTTTTTGCCTATTTCCGCAAAACGCTGTAAATCTATGGCATCCCCGAATACAGGGGTATAGTCCACTTTGAAATCACCGGTGTGTACCACCGTTCCGGCCGGTGAATAGATGGCGAGAGCTGCCGCATCCACAATACTGTGATTGGTTTTAATAAATTCTATCCGGAACTTTCCAAGGGTTATAAACTGTCCGAATTTGACAATCCTTCTCCTTGTGCTTTTCTCCATATTGTGTTCTTTTAATTTATTTACAATAATGCCCATGGTCAATTTAGTCGCATAAACAGGCACATTAACCCTGCGCAGTACATAGGGCAGGGCCCCGATATGGTCTTCATGCCCATGTGTAATGACAAAGCCTTTCACTTTGTCAAGGTTCTCTTCCAGATACGTCACATCCGGAATTACAAGGTCAATCCCCAGCATGTCATCCGCAGGGAAGGAAAGACCGCAGTCTACCACAACAATACTGTCTTCATATTCAAAGGCAGTAATGTTCATTCCAATCTGTTCCAGGCCTCCCAAAGGAATTACCTTCAGTTTGGAAACATTCATATTCTCTTTTTTCTTCAATCAAATTACCTCCATCAATCCGACAGCCAGCCAGGCTTTCTGACATGGTAAATCCAACGGCAGACAATAAAAAATGTGCTCTCTCTCCATGACAATCCCTTCGGCCGTTTTGTCAAGGAGAACATTCTTCACGGATGCCGGTCATCCTGCATGGCTTTCTGCCATTTTATCTAATCCCACGGCTGCTGCCACAGGAATAAAATCATTCTAATGTTACATCCTCCATCATGCTTTGGAATACCTGTGCAACCGCATGCAGTTCCTCCTCTTCCTCCACGATGGCATATATGCTTTCTTCTTCCCCGTCACGGGATAAGTCTTTCAAAATCAAAGCTTCCCCGTCCCCTTCTTCTTCATCCGTCACCAGAATATAATTCATGCCTCCGATTCTGGTCTGTTCCAGCACGAAAAATTCTACCGTTTCCCCATTTGTCCCCTCGGGACTGAATAAAATCTTTTCCACTAACCTTTCTCCTTTATCCGGCGCATGTCCAGATATCCCTGTAAAATAAAGCAGGCTGCAATCTTGTCCACATATTCCCTGCGATTTTCCCTTCTGATTCCCGCCTCCATCATCGCACGGTCAGCTGACACGGTTGTCAGTCGTTCATCCCATAAAACCACGGGCAGACCGGTCCTGCGCTCAAGCTTTTCCTGAAATTCCCTGGTCAAATCTACCCTGATGCCTTCCGTGTTATTCATGTTTTTGGGTAGTCCAAGCACGATTTCCTCTACTCCGTATTCCACAATCAGCTCCTCAATGCGGGCCAATGTCTGACGCAGCTTGTTCTCTTCCTTACGCCGGATGATTTCCACCCCCTGTGCGGTAAGAAACAGTTCATCACTTACTGCCACCCCAACCGTTTTTGAGCCAAAATCCAGCCCCATAATTCTCATGTATTTACCCCCACCGGTTGTTTCGGATATATTCTGTCAGCAGTTCCTCCACCAGTTCATCCCTTTCCACCTTCATAATCAGGCTTCTGGCATTTTTGTGGCTGGTAATATAAGTAGGGTCACCGCTCATAATATAACCTACTATCTGATTTACCGGATTATATCCTTTTTCCGTCAGTGCCTCATATACCGTGGACAATACCACTTTCACACCGGTTTCCGGTTCCGTTTCCACCCTGAAAAATTGTGTATTTCCTAAGTCCTGCATGTGACTCACTCCTTACCATTTGTATATTATCTTAAACCATTTTACTGGAAAATTCAACCTGCCTTTTATATTTTACTCCATTAAGAGGACTCCCTCATGTAAAAAACCGGCTATCTTTCCCACCCCTATATGGTTTGACAGATTTTCTTTTGTCAGTTTTGCAACACGCACATATTCCCTCGTGTGTCCGAACATGTATCTTTTGCCATCAATCTCCCTTGCATCTTCGAACAATACTTCTTCCTCTTTCCCTATGTATGCGGCAAGGAATGTCCCTGACTGCTCTCTTTTCAGTTCCTGCAGCCTGTTGCTTCTTTCGGCCTGTATGGAGCCGGTAACCTGCCCTTTCATGGCAGCGGCCGCAGTACCTTTTCTTTTGGAATACTTAAAGATATGCATTTCAAAAAAATTTACTTTTTTCAAAAACGCAAAGGTTTCTTCAAATTCTTCGTCTGTTTCTCCGGGAAAACCTACAATGACATCCGTTGTGATGGCAGGATGTCCAAAAGCATCCCGCAAATACTCTACACACCTTAAGTATTCACCTGTCGTATAATGTCTATTCATTCTTTTTAAGGTTTCATTGCAGCCACTTTGCAGGGACAAATGAAAATGGGGACATATTTTAGGCATGGCCGCCATCCTTGCTGCTGCTTCCCTTGTGATAATCCGCGGCTCCAGGGAACCGAGCCGAATCCGGCTGATTCCGTCAATATCCTGTATCCTCTCCAGTAAATCGAACAGTTTTCGGCTGCCGGTGTACCCCCTCTGCCCATCTGGTTTTCTCTGTGTTACGCTTTCTTTCCTGTCCCATGCACCATCTTCAAAATCAATTCCATAGGAACTGATATGAATTCCCGTCAGGACTACCTCCCTGTATCCCGCTTTCGCAAGTCCTTGCAGTTCCTTGTAGATATCCTCCCACCTGCGGCTGCGCACCCGTCCCCTTGCATAAGGGATGATGCAGTAAGAACAGAATTGGTTGCAGCCATCCTGTATTTTGACATAGGCGCGGGTATGCTCAGAAGTCTGCTTTAGCAGCATTTCTTCATAATCACATATGCCGTTTATATCCGTGACAACTTCCGCAAAGCCGCCTTCCTCTTCCCGCCGCCTCAAAAAGTCGTCCAATATGGCCGCAAGGTCTTTTTTCTTATTGTTTCCGACGGCAAGGTCAACACCTGCCTCCCGAAGGGCGGCCTCCCCGCCGGTCTGCACATAGCATCCCACGGCAACCACCACTGCCTGCGGATTTCTGGTCTTGGCCTGATGAAGCATCTGCCTGCTTTTCCTGTCTGCAATATTAGTAACAGTGCAGGTATTTACAACGTATATATCGGCTACTTCATCAAATGGTACAATAACATAGCCTTTTTCTTGTAACATTTGTTGCATAACATCCAGTTCATAGGCATTTACTTTGCAACCCAGGTTATGTAATGCTACACTTTTCATATTATTCCTTTCTAATTTTGTATTGTTTTATCATTGACTTTTGTCCCCTAACCCATTAATATGAAAGCAGAAGGTATGAAACATTCAAGGAGGTAATTACCATGAAAACAGTTCAGATTTCCTTAAACTCCATTGACAAAGTAAAATCTTTTGTTAATGATATCACAAAGTTTGATTATGATTTTGACCTGGTATCCGGCAGATACGTAATCGATGCAAAGTCCATTATGGGTATTTTCAGTTTGGACCTTTCCAAACCCATTGACCTGAATATCCATGCAGAAGAAGATATCGACGACGTTCTGGCATCTTTAAAGCCTTACCTGATTTAACAGGGTCTTTTGTACATCAATCTTTACAGCAAAGAAAAGCAGAACACCTGGGAACTTTCCTAGGTGTTCTTTTTTACCTCTGTGCCGCTTTCGGTGCAAACCACCAGTTCTTTTGTTCCAATCGCTTCTTCCACCAGTTCCTCAATCTTGTCCCATAAATTTTCTTCATGGCGGCGGATAACCTTGATGTTGGGTTTCGTCACGGGATGCTTGGCCACAAATATGGTACAGCAGTCCTCATACGGCAAAATGGAGGTTTCATAGGTTTCTATCTTCTCTGAAACCTGCACAATTTCCTGTTTGTCGAATCCGATAAGCGGCCTGTAAACCGGAAGTTCGCATACTTCATTGGTTGCCATCAGGCTGTGCATGGTCTGGGAAGCCACCTGCCCGATGCTCTCACCCGTCACCAGTCCGAGGCAGTCCGTTTCCTTTGCAATCCTTTCCGCAATGCGCATCATATACCGGCGCATAATAATTGTCAGTTCTTCATGAGGACATTTCTCGTAAATATATAATTGAATATCCGTGAAATTTATGATATGCAGATAAATCGGTCCCGTATAGCCTGACACAATTCTGGCAAGGTCAATCACCTTCTGCTTTGCCCTCTCGCTGGTATAAGGCGGCGCATGAAAATAAACGGCATCCAGCTTTACACCCCTTTTCGCTATCATATAACCGGCCACCGGGGAGTCAATGCCGCCGGACAACAGAAGCATTGCTTTGCCGCCTGTTCCCACGGGCATCCCTCCCGGTCCCGGAATGGTTTCGGAATAAATATATATTTTTTCCCTGATTTCAATATTTAAAAGAATATCCGGATTGTGCACATCCACATGCATGGAAGGGTACGCATTTAATATGGCTTCCCCCATATCCCTGTTGATTGTCATGGAATCCTTGGGATAATTCTTCCGCGCCCTTCTGGCCTGCACCTTAAAAGTCTTGTTTTTATCGGGATACACATTGTCAAGATAGGCAATGACATCCAGACAGAGTTTGTCAAATCCCTCATCCTCCACATAAACAACGGGGCAAATCCCCGAAATGCCGAACACCTTCTGCAAACGCGCCGTTGTCTCCTCAAAATCAAATTCCGTCAGGGCGTCCACATAAATGCGCCCCTGGGTTTTATGCACCAGAAATTCTCCTTCACATTTTTTCAACGCGTATTTTATCTGTGCCGCCAAAGCGTCCTCAAACAGATATCTGTTCTTCCCCTTTACGCCGATTTCGGCATATTTTATCAAAAAAGCTTTAAACATTCTTCTGACCTCGCAATTTTACCGTCTTGTGTACCTGCGCAACATGGGAATCATATCATACATTGTCCGCAATGTATAGTCTATTTCTTCCCGGGTCGTAAATACCGACATACTGAAACGGATGGTGGAATCCGTAAATTCCTTGTCTAAACGAATCGCCTTTAAGGTTGCCGACGCATGAGGCTTTCTGGCTGCGCAGGCGCTTCCTGCGGAAACATAAATCCCTTTATCCTCCAGCGCATGGAGCAGCACCTCACTGCGGATTCCCCTCACGGAAATGCTGATGATATGGGGAGCGCCGTCCGTACCTGCCGGTCCGTTTATCCGTATATCGTTCACCTTATTCAGACCTGCAATAAAGTATTCTTTTAATCCATACAGTTTCTTTGTGTCTTCCTCAAGATGTGCATACAGCATATCGGCTGCTTTTGCAAGACCTGCGACACCCGCTGTATTTTCCGTTCCTGACCTGAGATTTTTCTGCTGTCCGCCTCCGTAAATTATATTGTGGATTTTCACCCCGTCCCTGACATACAAAAAACCCACGCCCTTTGGACCGTGAATCTTATGCCCGCTCACGGAGAGTAAGTCAATTCCCATCTTCTTCGGATAAATGCGGAACTTGCCAAACCCCTGGATGGCATCCACATGAAAGAGAATGCCCGGATTCATGCCGTGAATCAGCCTTCCTGCTTCCGCAACAGGTTCCACCGCACCAATTTCATTGTTGGTGTGCATAATGGAAACCAGAATCGTGTCCGGACGGATTGCCTTCCGCAAATCCTCCAGGGAAATCCTGCCTGCTTTATCCACCGGAAGATAGGTCACTTCAAACCCCTGGTCCTCCAGATAGTGCATTGGCTGCAAAATAGCGGGATGCTCTATCTGTGTGGTTATCAGATGCTTCCCTGAGCGGTAGTTTGCCATCGCGCAGCCTATCAGTGCCAGATTGTCAGATTCCGTGCCGCCGGAGGTAAAAATGATTTCTTTCTCATTTACCTTCATCAGCCCGGCCAGCGTTTCTTTCGCATATTTGATATGATTTTCCGCCTGTACGCCCTTCAAGTGCATACTGGAAGCATTGCCGTAATCCTCACACATTATCTTTGTCATAAGCTCCGCCACTTCCGGGAAAGTTCTCGTCGTAGCCGAGTTATCCAGATATACTTCCATTGTGTTTCTCCTTTTTCTTCTATCTATAAACAATATATGCGTTTATTTTTCCAACTGATACATAAGCCAGGCCATCACGGTAAACCCTGCCGTTTCCGTGCGCAGAATCCGGTTTCCCAGCGTAATCGGTTCAAGTCCCGCCTCCGCCGCCTTTTGTATTTCCGTCTCCTCAAATCCACCCTCAGGCCCGATAAATACGGCTATGTCAATTCCTTCCGTAACCCCTGAAAGTAACTGCTTTGTCTTCCCCATTCCCTCTGCAAGTTCGTATGGTATCAGCTTCATATCCATGGAAGCAGCCATCTTCAATGCCTGTCCAAAATCCATGGGCCTTGTTACCGCCGGCACTATCCTTCTCCTGCTCTGCTTTGCGGCAGCCTCCGCAATTGCCTGCCAGCGCTCTGTTTTCTGCCTGGCTTTTTTTTCATCCAGCTTTACCACACAGCGCTTTGTTTCCACGGGAATTATCTCATACACGCCCAGTTCCACTGCCTTTTGTATTATCAGCTCCATTTTGTCCGCTTTCGGCAGTCCCTGAAACAAATGCACCCTTGACGGCAGTTCCAATCCGTCTTCTTTTATAAAACGCAGTTCGCATACCACTCTCTCTTCTTCTATCCGCAGTATCCCGCAACGGTATTCCCTTCCGTCCACCCCGTTGCTAATGGAAATCTCCTCGCCCGGCTTCATCCTGAGGACATTTTTGATATGATTCACGTCGCCGCCCTCTATATAGACAACCTTGTCAATTATTTGGGAAGGCTCTACAAAAAATTGATGCATAATTTCCTCCATGCCAAAACGCTTAAACCGGGATGCCGCTTAGTTTTTGCGCGCCGTAATACTGACCCATTCTCCCTGATAGGAGGTGTCCAGCACTTCAAGTCCTGCCGCCCTTACAGCCTCCGCCACGGCCTGTTCTTTGTCGTCTATGATACCGGAAGTGATATAAATACCGCCGCTTTTCAACTGATTGACAATCACCGGCGTCAAGGGAATCAGAACATCCGCCAGAATGTTTGCCACAACTATATCGTAACATCCGCTGCCAACCTTTTCCTGAACCTCTTTATCCGTAATAATATTTCCTATCATCATTTGAAACTGTTCGGGGTTAATGCCGTTGCTCTCACAGTTTTCCCGCACAGCGTCCACCGCGCAAGGGTCTAAATCCGTCCCCACCGCCCTTTTTGCACCAAACATCAGGGACAGGATTGCCAGAATCCCGCTTCCCGTTCCTATATCCAGCAATACGGTTTCCTTATTGACATACTTTCTGAGCTGCCTGATACATAGCTGCGTCGTTTCATGCATACCTGTTCCGAAAGCCGTTCCCGGGTCGATATGCAATACTGTCTTTGCGCTATCCTCCGGTTTCATATCCTCCCATGAAGGAATTACCAGAATATCATCTATATAAAACTGGTGAAAATACTGCTTCCAATTGTTTATCCAGTCAATATCCTCCGTCTCGTCTACCATGACAGTGCCTTCCCCGATATCCATGAACATGCGGATATTTTCCAGTTCTTCCCGTACCTGTTGTAAAATACGCTCCCTGTCCGTACTTTCCCCGTTCACTATCAGGGCGCCATCTTCATTTTCCTCCACAAAAAAGCTTAAAAAGGCTGTCCCGTCGTCCGCCGGTCCCTCCGGCAGAATGTCCACAAACATCTGCTCTTTTTCCCACGCGGTTAAAGGCACATTGTCTTCAATCTGCGCCCCCTCCAGTCCGATGTCATACAGACTGCTGATAATGATATCCTCCGCTTCCGTTGTCGTTTTTACCCTAAATTTTACCCACTTCATAGCATCCTCCATGCATTGTCTTCCCACAATGATAAATAATCGCCACTGTCTTTAAAACACTGGCGATTACTCTTTTGCTTATCATTATCTGCCGCTCGGTATTATTCTTGCAATTCTTCCTGCAAATTCATTAAAATTCTGTGTCTGCAGGATAACACGGCCGGGGCCTACCAGTCTTGTGAGGAAAAGACCTTCTCCGCCAAACAGGATATTTCCCAATCCCTTTACCGTTTCAATCTCGTAGGAAACGGTTCTCTCAAATGCAACCACATTGCCCGTGTCAACCTTGAGAACCTCACCGGGTGCCAAAACCCTTTCCACCTTATCCCCGTCTATCTCCAGAAAAGCCATGCCCTGCCCGGACAGCTGCTGCAGGATAAAGCCTTCTCCGCCAAACAGTCCCGCGGTAAACCGCTTCGTAAAGGTTATACTTAATTCCACGCCGGGCTGCGCACAGAGGAATGCACCTTTCTGGCATATCAATCCTCCGCAGGCGCCGATATCCACCGGCAGGACTTCACCGGCCACCGTGGAAGCAAATGCAATGTATGCCCCCGGAACCTGTGCCGTATAAGTTGCCATAAATAGGGATTCACCGGAAAACATTCTTCCGATGCTCTTTCCAAAACCACCCTTCATATTGGACTGCATGGCTACGCCGTCACTCATCCATGCCATTCCTCCGGACTGTGTGTACATTGACTCGCCCGGTGCATCAAACTGCACCTGTACGGCGGGCATGGTGCTGCCGATAAGTTGATATCTCATTTAATTTCCCATCCTCTCTGTTTGTGATTATATGTAGGAAAAACCCGGTAGGGCATCCAGTTCTCCATTGTTGAAGTTAATGGTTTCTTCCACTTTATCCTGTTCCCTGACAGGGAGGAAAATGCGGAGCGCTGCGGCACGTCTGCCGCACAGGGGACAACGGTACATTTTGGCGTCGCAGGCATAATAGCCGGCAGGTATCTGGTTCCTTGCCGCAACAGGGCGAAGGTTTTTCAGATAGTAATCTGCTTTTTTATGTGAGACGTAATGTCCTACCGTCATGGGCATCCAGAACAATTGTTGCGACATAACAGCCTTTTTTGTTTTACAGTCGGCACACCAGTCAGCCCGGTTCTTTTTTAAAAGTCCGTCAAATATTCCCATGTCCGATTCCCTATGCTCCTGCCTGAGTCCCTGCCTGTGCCGCATTATATGCCGCTTTAAGGCTTTCAATCATCATATCAGCCTTGGAAATAGCTTCCAAAACATAGTCGCTCTTCATACTCCATACCCTGTTGGAGGTAAAGGTATTTACCCGAACCTTCACATCGTCCACAACGAACAGGAAGCTGACCCTGCTGGTGCCTCCCATGGTCTTTCCGTCATCCACCCACATTTTAGTAACCCGGTTGGCAGGTACCGTACTGTATTGAAAAGGATTCCACTTAAAAATCATGGCTATTTTTCCCTGTACCACATCGACCGCAACGGTGCACCCGTCCGCGGTAAAAGTATGATTGCGCGTAAATCCGGTCGCGTCCAACTCTGCCAGCCTCTTTTTCGCCTGCTTTTTGTATATGATGTCCGTGCCGATTACTAACCACAGGATACCGCCAAAAAAAGCAACCATGGCTACCCCGATTGCACCGGACATGACATTCCTGTCCTCAACCAGAACAGAAACCAAAATACATACGGCAAAAATTACAAACGGGCCTAAAATGTTGATGAGCATGTAAGTAACATTTCTTTTTTTGATTTGTTGCTGTTCCATAAATCCTCCTTCTATGATGCCGGAAATCAGCATCCATAGTAAACAATTTTTTCGTTTCTATTATATCTCTGTTTCTTTTAGTTCGCAATCATTTTTCATCTTTACTGCTATCTTATAAAACATATCCGTAATAAATTTACCTCTTTCCGCATTTTGCATTGCGGCAGCCCCGGCGTGCATTTGATTCCATAAAGGACCGTGTAAAAACGCTGGACAATGCCTTGTACCAAGGCATGGGATACCGTACTTTGGTATCCTACGTACCACTGCGTTTTTGCCCGAGCGGGAGCGTGTCCTGTTGGAACAAATGCACGCCGGGGCTGCCGCAATGCAAAATGCGAAAACTCAAGATTTACCTGCGTTGTATTGTATAGGGAATTATGCTATAATTCCAAGAAAATATGTTAGAAAAATTGATACGGAAGCAATAACGGAGGTACAGGAATGAGAACAGAAAGCGAAATGTATAGCCTTATTTTAGACGTTGCGAAAAATGATGCCAGAGTGAAAGCTGTTTATATGAACGGTTCAAGGACAAATGAAAATGTTCCAAAAGATATTTTTCAGGATTATGATATCGTTTATGTTGCGGAAGATACCGAAAGCTTTATTGAGGACAAAGGCTGGATTAAGATTTTCGGGGAAATTCTTTATATGCAATATCCTGATGAAAATCCAAATTATCCAAGCGACAAAAAAAATTCTTATGGGTATCTGATGCAATTTGCAGACGGAAACAGAATTGACTTAACCATACAATCCGTAAATTATGCATTGCAGCACATAAAAGAAGATAAACTCTGCAAAATTTTACTTGATAAAGAAAATATACTGCCTGAAACAGAAGCGGCGACCGATTGTCAGTATTGGGTTAAAAAACCTACAGAGGAACAGTATCTGGCGGCTTGTAATGAATTTTGGTGGTGTACCAACAATATTGCAAAGGGATTATGGCGAAAAGAAATCCCCTATGTGCAGGATATGACAAATTATTGTGTGAGGCCCCAGCTAATTACAATGTTAAATTGGAAAGCAGGTATTTTAACAGGATGGTCCGTAAGCACCGGAAAATCATCCAAGTACTTATATAAGTGGCTGTCAGAGGAAGAATGGCAAATGCTTTTAGCAACCTATTTTGATGGTAACGTTGATAATGCATGGAAGGCCGTTTTCAGTATGTGCGGGTTGTTTGAAAACACTGCACGGTTTGTCGGGGAAAAATCAGGATGGGAGTATAATGAAAAAGAGGGAAAAGCCGCCACGGCTTTTCTGGAATATGTACACCGGATGTCCGCATTATAATGAAACCTATAAAAAGCGCCAAATGCAAGATTACCTGCATTTGACGCTTTCTTCCATTTATCTTTTTATTTCCAGAACTTTTTCTTTTTTCCGCCACTGCCATCGGGATTCTTGGGGTCATCGCCGCCGGTAACGTTTTTAGAGGCATTCAGCGTATCGCCGCATTCCGCATCAAACTGCCTCAGCAGTTCCTTTGCTTCATGGGTCATCTTATCAGGCACCTGTACCACCAGTGTTACATAATGGTCACCGCGCACTTCCTTGTTGCGGAGGGTGGGAACGCCTTTGCCTTTCAGGCGTACCTTGGTGTCTGTCTGGGTTCCCGGCTTCACGTCATAAATGACTTTGCCATCCACCGTGTCTATGACAATCTCACCGCCCAGCGCTGCAACCGCAAACGACATGGGAACGGTGGAATAAATATTGTAATCCTGCCTCTGGAAGATGGGATGGCGTCCCACAATAACCTCCACCAGCACATCTCCGCGGGGACCGCCGTTGCTTCCCGGCTCTCCCAATCCCGGCAGACGCTTGCACTGACCATTGTCGATGCCCGCCGGAATCTCCACCGCATATCTCTTGCGCATGGGAACAAAACCAGTGCCTCGGCAATCCGGGCATTTTTCCCTGATAATCTTTCCTGTTCCCTGACAATCGGGACATGCCTGCACATTCCGCACGGTTCCAAAGAAGGACTGCTGGGTAAACACCACCTGTCCCTTGCCGCCGCACTTGCCACAGGTCTCGGGACTGGTTCCCTTTTTCGCCCCGTTTCCGCCACAGGTCTTACAGGTTTCCTTGATAGTCAGTTCAATTTCTTTTTCACAGCCAAATACGGCTTCCTCAAAGGTAATACGGATGCTGGTGCGCAGGTTGGCGCCCTTCATGGGACCGGTGCCACGCCCGCTGCTTCTTCTTCCTCCTCCGAAAATATCTCCGAAAATATCTCCAAAAATATCACTGAAGTCCGCACCGGTGAAATCAAAGCCGCCTGCACCGCCTGCGCCCTCAAAGGCTGCATGGCCGAACTGGTCGTACTGGCGTCTTTTTTCCGGGTCGCTTAAGACGGCATACGCCTCCGATGCCTCCTTAAATTTTGCTTCGGCCTCCTTATCACCCGGATTTGTATCCGGGTGATATTTTTTGGCCAAAACACGGTATGCTTTTTTCAAAGCGGCATCGTCTGCATTTTTATCGACACCGAGCACCTCATAATAATCACGTTTTTGTTCTGCCATAGTTTACGCTCCCTAAACAGCTTTATCAATACCAGAAATTACACTTCCCTGAAATCTCCGTCGATAATATCATCGTCCGGTGCGCTGCTGCCTGCCGCAGAATCCGCGCCGCCCATATCCGGACCTGCGTTCTGGGCGCCCTGTGCGCCCTGCATGGACTCATACATTTTTGTGAATACACCCTGTGCGCTGTTCATCAGTTTTTCTTTTGCAGCTTTCAGTTCATCCACATCGTTGTCGGACATTTCCTGGTCTTTTGTCCTTTCCAAAATTGCCTTCACTGCATCTATTTCCGTCTGCACCGCAGCTTTTTCGTCTGCACTCACTTTGTCGCCTACATCACTCAAGGCTTTTTCGGTCTGGAATACCATTGCGTCGGCATCATTCCTTGCATCAATAGCCTCTTTGCGCTTTTTGTCCTGTGCCTCGTACTCGGCTGCTTCTTTTACAGCCTTCTCGATATCGGCATCGGACATGTTAGAGCCCGCCGTGATGGTAATATGCTGCTCTTTGCCTGTTCCCAAATCCTTAGCGGATACGTTTACAATGCCGTTTGCATCAATGTCAAAGGTAACCTCAATCTGAGGGATTCCCCTGGGTGCGGGAGCAATGCCGTCAAGCCTGAACTGGCCGAGGGATTTATTGTCCTTTGCAAACTGTCTTTCACCCTGCAATACATTGATATCTACTGCGGACTGGTTATCTGCCGCCGTGGAGAATACCTGGCTCTTCTTGGTAGGAATCGTAGTATTTCTTTCAATCAGCCTGGTAGCCACACCACCCATGGTTTCAATGGACAGTGACAACGGTGTTACATCCAGAAGCAAAATATCGCCTGCGCCGGCATCGCCTGCCAGCTTACCGCCCTGAATGGAAGCGCCCAGCGCAACGCATTCATCCGGGTTCAGACTCTTGTTGGGCTCATGACCGGTCAACTGTCTTACTTTGTCCTGTACGGCAGGTATACGGGTAGAACCGCCTACCAGCAGCACCTTACCCAAGTCAGAAGCGGTAAGCCCCGCATCCTTCAATGCATTCTGTACGGGAATTGCTGTTCTTTCCACCAAGTCATGGGTCAGTTCATCAAATTTTGCCCTTGTAAGGTTCATGTCAAAGTGCTTAGGGCCTTCTGCCGTTGCAGTGATAAAGGGCAGGTTGATGTTGGTGGTGGTTGCGGAGGAGAGCTCTTTCTTAGCTTTTTCCGCAGCTTCCTTCAATCTCTGCATTGCCATCTTATCACCGGAAAGGTCCACGCCTTCCTGTTTCTTAAATTCACCTAACATCCAGTCGATTACTTTATTGTCAAAGTCATCGCCGCCAAGACGGGTATCTCCGTTGGTTGCCAGCACTTCAATGACACCGTCGCCGATTTCAATGATGGAAACATCAAATGTACCGCCGCCCAAGTCGTATACCATGATTTTCTGTTCTTTCTCATTGTCAAGACCGTACGCCAGCGCTGCTGCCGTGGGCTCATTGATGATACGCTTTACATCAAGGCCTGCAATCTTTCCCGCATCCTTTGTTGCCTGACGCTGTGCGTCGTTGAAGTATGCCGGAACTGTGATAACTGCCTCCGTCACTTTCTCTCCAAGATAATTTTCCGCATCCCCTTTCAGCTTCTGAAGAATCATAGCGGAAATCTGCTGGGGAGAATATTTCTTGTCGTCGATGGTTCTTCCGTGGTCCGTACCCATATCCCTCTTAATGGATGAAATGGTTTTCTCGGCATTGGTAACTGCCTGACGCTTTGCCGGTTCACCGACAAGCCTTTCCCCTGTCTTTGTGAATGCCACAACAGACGGCGTCGTCCTTGCTCCCTCTGTATTTGCGATAACAGCCGGCTTACCACCTTCCATTACGGCCACACAACTGTTTGTTGTTCCTAAATCGATACCAATAATTTTGCTCATAACTGCGTCCTCCTGATTTCATATAAGTTAATGGTAAATTCTTGTTACTGTGTTACGGCAACCATGCTGTGCCTTACCACCGTGTCACGGTAGGTATATCCTTTTTGCAGTTCCTGCGCTACGATTCCCGTTTCAAATTCCTCACTCTCCACCTGCATCACCGCATTGTGAAATTCGGGATTGAACTCCGTGCCGACTGCCTCGATGGGTTTTACTCCCAGCTTATCCAGTTCCCCGATAAGCTGCTTATATATCATGTTCATTCCCTCGGCAAAGGCGCCGCCTTTTTCTTCCTCGGGAATGCTCGCCAGCCCTCTTTCAAAATTGTCCACAACCGGAAGAATCTTCTCGATAATGCTTCTCGCGCCCACCTCATACATGGCTGCTTTTTCTTTCTCGGTACGCTTGCGGAAATTTTCAAATTCCGCCATCTGGCGCTTTACCCTGTCCTCCAGTTCCTCTATCTTTTGTTTAAAAGCTTCCTCTTTTTTATCTTTTTTTTGTTTCTTACCAAATCCTTTCTTTTCATCTCCTGCCGTGTCTTCGCCGCCGTCAGCGGCCTTTTCCTCTACAGGCTCCCTTTCTGCCTTAGCGTTCTCCCCGCCGTTTTCCTCTGTCCCTTCCTTCGCCTGTTCTTCCTCTAAAATTTCTTTTTCCTTGTCTTCCATAAGCCAATTCCTTTCCTTCGTCTGCGCCTTACTATTTCTTTTTATACAATTCATCAAGCTGGTGCATCAGCCTTTTCAATGTGCCGACCACCTTGTCATAATCCATCCTTTTGGGACCTATGATTCCTATGGTCCCCTTCATACCCTCTTCCAATTCATAGGTAGCTGTCACCACACTGCAATCTTTCATATTCTGAATAGGGCTTTCATCCCCGATGTATACCTGAATGCCTGTGTTGCTTTCATCGGCAAGCGTTTCCTGCACCAGAGTGCCAAGAGCCTGCTTTTCCTCAAACGCGCTGATTAATTCGCTGGCCTTTGCGTTGTCCGCCAGTTCCGGATACTTAAAGATATTGTTGGCGCCGCTGGTATAAATCTCCAAATCCTCTTCTTCCTTGATGACTTCAGCAACCGCGTCCAATACCTCTCCCACAATGCCGCTGTGAATCCCTGCCTGCTGCTTAAGCGCTGCAATCAGCCCCAGGTTAATTTCCTCAATGGGAAGACCGTTTAAATGGGTGTTTAAAAGCATGTTCAGTTTTAATAGCGTTTCGTCGTCCAGAGCCTCCGGCACTTCCAGCATATGATTTTTAATCATATTGCCTTCCACAACGATAACCGCCAAAAGCTGGTTTCTGTCCACCCTGGAAAGCTGGATGAATTTCAGCTTGTTGCGCTGTAACTGCGGTGCGGAAATCATGGTGGCATAGTTGGTGTTCTGCGCCAGCACGCGTGCCACCTGTTTTAAGAGCGCTTCCATCTTGTCTTCCTTTTCCAGAAGCATCTCCTTCATTTCCTCGACTTCCCTGTCCTTTTCCTCCATCATGGTATCCACATACAGGCGGTAACCCTTATCAGAAGGAATCCTGCCCGCCGACGTATGAGGCTGGACGATATAGCCAAGCTCTTCCAAATCCGCCATCTCGTTTCGGATGGTGGCCGAACTGAGGTTCAAATCCGTATACTTGGAAATGGTCCTGCTGCCCACCGGCTCTCCGGTTTCCAGATAGTTACGAATGATTGCCTGCAGTATTTTTTTCTTCCTGTCATCAAGCTGCACCAGACGTACCTCCTTTTCACCGTATGCAATGGAAAATCTTTGTTGTTAGCACTCACTAAAAAAGAGTGCTAATATCTTCTTACCATAAAATATCACTTACCGTTACCGATGTCAACAGATTGAGTGTTAAAATTTTCTAAAATTTGCCGAACATAAAATAATATTTCTTGTTTACATTTTGGGATGAAGAAAATCCTTGTTTATTTATAATTAAGATGATAAGTGAGGAAAAGAAAGATGATAATTGATACACATGTACATTTACCGATAGGAAAAGACTGTAGTATTTTATGTAAAAAGCGTGAAAAATTGCTTCAAGAGCTTGCCAGGAATCAAATAGACAGATGTATCGTAATATCAGATTCCTGCATGGAAAGTGAGTCATCGGAACTTTAGCTCCGTGGGATTATGTGTTGCAGCATGTAAACATAAACAGTGCTTTCCTGTCATGGGAAGCAGTATACCGGCTTTGGTATATGGGAAGTAAGTTTGACCTTAGAGCAGTTTCTTCTGCTATTGAAGATGATAAATCCAGCATGGCATAATCTTTGCAAAATCCATTCCCTCAAAAAAATATGACATCCAGACTGGGGAACCGGTTATAGATGCACTGCGAAAAAATCAGACTTAGTAGAGCAATACAATACAGCATCAATGAAGCCTATATTGATAGGTCGGGTACTGAAGACCTTTGGGAAAACACTGTTACTGCCGCCAATACTATCAAAGATAAGATACATCAAGAACCGGGATTTACTGTGAATGTGGGAATATCCAGTAATAAATGCAAAGCTTTGCTGTCCGCCAAAATTTTGTATGGAAGCCTGCCATTTTCACTTTTCAAATCTACTCCATTTGCATGTCATTTTATCCGTTTTTTATTTAGTGATTTCATAAAAGCGATATAGCTTCTCTTCATCATCGTTCAAGTCCTTGTACATTCGTTTTTCACTCAAAATAAAGCCCACTTTTTCAATCACTTTCCAAGAGGGTATATTTTCATTTCTCACCGTTGCAATCATTTTTTTAATATGATAATGATTGAAAAAATAATCGGTATATGCTTGAACCGCTTCAACTGCGTAACCGTTATCTCTATATTGTGCTCCAATAAAATATGTAATACCTGTTTTCTGAAGGTCTTCATAATAGGAGCATCCAACAGAGCCGATTACCATGGCTTCAGCTTTTAAAGTTATCGTATAAGCCAGATATTCTGTATTGGGATTATCTCTAAATGCAAGGGCCCTTGCCTCATCTATCCATTTTGTCATCCAATTGCCGCAGTCTCTGTCAAAACCGCAATCATTTAGGCTTCCGTCTGCTGCCATTTTTACAAATGGTATTTCATCTTCTTTTTTAATATCTCGAATCAACAATCGCTGTGTTTCAATTTCCATAAACGAAACCTCCGTAATTCAGGACAAAGTCAGAACGCTGCTTTGCATCCACCGGGGCCTGCCAATTGGATGTTTTTTACGCCATGACGTTTTAAGATGTCTTTCAATCCATCCGGCATAAAAGTATATGTGATACACCACGGAACACCCCCGTTTTCAAACCCGGCAATTTCATTATCACCGCCCATAAGCCCCTCATTCCAAAACCTTATAACCTTATCTTTGCTAAAATAAAAAGCTTCAATTGCATTTGTTTTATTTTCAATGTTTCTGTAGTTCTCCAATAACCTGTTCCTGAATTTCCTCCATTTAATATCAATGCCTTTACCTTATTTGGATATTTTATTGCAAATTTCATCGCTATATTTGCTCCGTCTGAAAACCCAAGAATAACTGCACTTGAAATTTTAAGACCTTCCATAAAATCATATATGTCACAGGAAAACTGCTCAATAGTAAAAGGTTCACTGCCTCTTGGCGATTTACCGTGGCCTCATGTATCTAAAGCAATCTATTTGATTCTTAAAATACGAGCCATCCTCTCCGTTTCCATGTAAAAGGATAAATGACTCCTTATTTCCTTTTTCTTGATAATATAGAAATATATCCATTTGTACTACCTCACAAAATCCCGGTTTATATGCTTGATTATAAAATCATTTATATTCATAATCCGGCTTAAAATATATATTTCCTAAATTCCTCCCTGTTTCCAAATTCCAGTAAATCGCTCACCGTTCCTATCTCCTTATGCCTGTTTAATCTCTAAAACCTTTCACAAACGGTTACTTCCACTTCATCCCCCGCAGACTTATTAAGCTGTTCACGAATGGACTTTAACATTCCAATAATATAACAGATACTGCCATCCGGATTTTTCATTCCCATATTTACAATACTTCCGTCATACGAAACCCCGTCAAATGTCACATGTACCTTAACCCTGCTCTTGCCAAATTCCTTCCGGATATCGTATGGAAATATAATATACGCTCCTCCTTTTTGCGGAACCGTATGAATTTCAGCTTTAAACTCATATACTCTTTTCATCCTTTATCTCCCCGCCATCAGCACCGGCAAATAAACTCAAAAAGTCTTGTTAAATACACTTTATCATATCTTATTCAAAAATAAAATATGCAAAACGCCGTTTCCCGGCTGCTGACCTGCCGGAAAACGGCGTTCTCTCATGAGGAAAAACGATATATGATTTCTTTTTTGTATGTCTCCCCCGCCCTGCAGACAGGCGATGTAAAGTTCTCATGGTTTATGGCATCCGGGAAAAACTGGGGTTCAAAGCATAGTGCGTCACGGCGCCCATATATATGTCCGTTTTTTCCCCTGACATTATCCAGATAATTTGCCGAATACACCTGCATCCCCGGATAATCGGTGGCTATCTGCATGGTGATTCCCGTCTTATCCCCCAAAACCTCCGCTACAGTCCTGCACCCTTCTTCCTGACGGTTCAAAACATAATTGTGGTCATACCCCTTCGCAAGGATAAGCTGCTCATATGCCTCTTCCATATCCTGCCCGATTGTCTTTCCCATGCGAAAATCCATGGGGGTATTGATAACTGCCGCAATCTCTCCCGTGGGAACGGATTCCGCGTCCGCCGGCGTAAAAGAATCCGCATAAAGGATAAGCTTATGCTGTAAAGCGCTCCCGCTTCCCTCCCCGTTCAGGTTAAAATAACTGTGGTTTGTCATATTTAAAATCGTATCCCTGTCAGACACTGCTTCATATTGAATCTGAAAGGCCGCGTCCTCAAACAGCCTGTAAGTGACGTGAAAAGTAACCTCCCCCGGAAAACCCTGGTCCATATGCGGACTCTGTAAAGAAAAGGTGACACTATCGTCATCATATTTCTCCACCGTCCAAATACGTTTGGAATAAGGATGCAAGCCGCTGTGCAGATTGTTTCTCCCGTCGTTTTTATCCAAAAAGTACTCCCTGTCGCCCAAAAAGAACCTTCCGTTCCCGATACGGTTTGCATTGCGGCCCACATTACAGCCCAGATAGCAGCCATTGTCGTTTTCATATCCTGAGACGTCTTCGTATCCAAGCGCTATGTCCACGGGATTGCCATGCTTATCCTTCACAAAAAGGTTTACAAGGGAAGTGCCATAGTCGGTTACGGCAATTTCCAGTTTATCATTTTTTAGGATAAATAATTGCACGGGGGTTTTGTCGGATAAAAGTCCAAATGGTTTTGTTTCCATACTGATGCTTTATGTTCCTTTCTGAATTACTTGGTTAGTTGCTTAGCTGTTGTCATTGTGCGCGTTATATATTCCAACACAGGCACGCTTTCGCTTCGTGAAAAACGTAACCGCACTAGGCTCGAAAACACCTCGCTAAGTGCAGACGTTTTTCAAGAGCCTGCTTATGGAATATATAACGCGCACAATTCGGGACGGGCAAAAGAAGCCTTGTAATTGTAATATGAGGGCTTATATTTTATAGTATGCTAATGAATTTCCTAAAGTCATTCATGCCTTTAGGAGTGTTTTTGAAGACGCCGGCGTCTTCGAGTACTTTTACAAATACGCGTCCTGTTTCTTCCTGTAATATGGGCATGATATTGTCTTTATGGATGTTCGTGTAACGGGGAAGGAACTCTTCTGCCCAGTCGGCGTGCTTGGCTATTTTTTCGTTTTCCCTGATGTCTTTGCCTTTCAGTATGTAGTCTGCAAGCAACTCCAGCTCTTCCTTCAGCCTTGCGGGCAGAACGGCAAGTCCCATCACTTCAATCAGGCCTATGTTTTCTTTTTTGATGTGATGTAGTCCGGCATGGGGATGGTATACCCCCAGCGGATGTTCTTCGGTCGTGATATTGTTGCGCAGCGCAAGGTCCAGTTCATACACGCCGTCCCTGCATCTTGCAATCGGTGTTATGGTATTGTGGGGTTCTCCGTCGGTTTCAGCATAAATAAATGCAGCTTCATCCGTATAAGAGCGCCAGCAGGACAAAATATGGTCTGCCAGTTCCACCAGTCTGTCGCTGTCTTTGGATTGCAGCCGAATTACGGACAGAGGCCAGTGCAGGATGCCGCAGTCCACGTCAGGGAATCCCTCCACCGTAAAAGAATGCACGATACCGGCTTTTGCCATGGCAAAGGTATAATTTCCTCCCTGAAAATGGTCGTGGCTTAAAATAGAGCCGCCAACAATGGGTAAGTCTGCATTGGAACCAAGAAAATAGTGAGGGAACTGCCTGATAAAATCAAACAGCTTTTGAAAGGTTGCCCGCTCTATTTTCATAGGAACATGCCGGCCGTTAAACACAATGCAATGTTCATTGTAGTAAACATACGGAGAATATTGAAATCCCCATTCGGAATCATCAATGGTGACCCGCACAATCCGGTGATTTTGTCTGGCAGGATGCGTCATGGTGCCTGCATAGCCTTCATTCTCCATGCACAACAGGCATTTGGGGTAAGTGGATACCGCTGCATTTTTGGCTGCGGCAATGGCCTTCGGGTCCTTTTCCGGCTTTGACAAATTAATGGTAATATCCATCTCACCATACGGAGAAGACACGCGCCACTTGACATCTTTTGCAATCCTGCTTCTTCTGATATAATTGGTATCCTGACTGAATTGATAGTAAGCATCCGTCGCTTTCCTCGGCGAATCCTGATACAGATTCCAGAACCGCTCTGTAAATTGGGAAGGGCGGGGCATAATACAGTTCATCAACCTCGTATCAAATAAATCCCTGCCGGTAATGCCGTCTTCCGCAAGACCCATTCCGCAGGCTTCATCCAAAAGCGCTTCCAGTACTTCATCCAGACAGATTTCCTCTTCCGGTATGAAAGAATCGGCAAAATCGCTCTTGCCGAATATCTCCAACAGCATGTTGACAGAATAATTCCGTTCCTCTTTTGGAATCAATCCCCTGTCAATGCCGTATTGTACCAGCCGTTTAATATTCTCGTCAAGCATAGTCCGCCCCTTTCCCCTTTTTATGCAAACACCTTAAGGCCGCCGTATTTTCTGATTTTTAACACATGGCAGGTTCCTTCTCCGAAAATTCCCTCCAATGCCCTTTTATATTCCGGGACAAATTCATTCTTTACAAACGCCTGGATTGTTCCGGCAAATCCTCCGCCGTGTACGCGGCATACGCCTTTTTCCTGCAATATTTTTTCGCTGACTGCAAGCCCGACTGCAATGGGCTGGTTTTGCTCGTCATGATTGGAATAAATGTTTTGCAGATATTTAAAGGATGAATCTCCCGACTCTTTCACTATCTTTAAGAAGCCCTGAAAATCATCCGATTTAAGCGCTTCTGCTTCTTTCTTAACCCTCTCATTTTCCCGGAAAAAGTGCATTGCCCTTAAAACAGAACGGTTTCCTGTTTTTCCATATATTTCGGAAAGCCTTTCATAAAATACAGTTTCGGGAATCTCTCCCAGAACCTCACACCCAAACAATGCGGCCACTTCCTTCATCTCGGAAGGAATCCGGGCGTAATCATCAGTAAGGTCTGCATGGGAACCCTTGGTATCCACAATGCAGAGGCAGTACTCTTTGCTGCCCATGTCGTATTCCACTTTTTCCACGGCGGGACTGCCGGGATTTTTGAAATCAATATATACAATGCTGCCCACGGAAGAAGCCATCTGGTCCATAAGGCCGCACGGTTTTCCAAAATAAACATTCTCAGCGTACTGGCCCAGAATGGCAATTTCCACGGGAGAAACCTTTCCTTGATTAAAAAGCCCTGAAAAGATTGTGCCGATTACCGTCTCAAAAGCGGCTGAAGAAGAAAGTCCCGCACCATTTAACACATTGCTTGTCACATATGCTCTAAAAGGGCCTATTTCATGTCCGTGCTCCTTCATGCCTTTTGCCATTCCCCGAATCAGCGCTGCCGTTGTGCCATACTCCGATTCCTTTGCTTCCAGTTCGCTAAGGTCAATGCTTACGGGCTTATATCCTTCCGAAACCAGTTCAATCTTATTTTCCCTGTTATGACCTACTACGGCAACGGTATCCAGGTTCACGGAAGCAGCCAGCACCAAACCGCGCTGGTGGTCCGTATGGTTGCCGCCGATTTCCGTCCTGCCGGGTGCACTGTAAACCTCTACGTCCCCGGCGCCAAATAACTCCACATATCTTTTTAAGGCCTCCTGATAACGGATGCTCTGTGTCTCTGCCTCGTTTTCATTTGCAGCGTAAATTTCCGCCAGACGACCGTCCAGCAAGCCGTTCCGCAATTCCTGCATCAATAAATCCACATTCTTCAAACTTCCGTCCTCCTGTTTACTGCCTTATTATTTCCAAATGGCCGTCAGTACATGCTCACCCGTCATCTGCACAACAGTGTCCTCCGTGATGACGTTGCCGCTGTATTCCCAGCCTGCAAAGGTTTTTCCATCCATAGCAGGAACGGGAAGTTCACCGTAAGTCTCTCCAAAGACCACCTGTTTATCCTCTATCTGCCCAATACCGCTGCCTGCGTCAAATTTAACGGTGATTGCCGCAGGCGTCCAATGCGCCTGCAGCTTTACATCACCGGTTACCTGTATGGAAGAGAAATCCCATAAAAATTCCATATCTCCGTCTGACGCATACCAGCCTGCAAATTCATATCCGGGTTTATACGGAATTTCAGGTTCCTGCACAAACTCCCCATGCCTGAGTTTTTGCGTTTCCACTTCACTGCCGCCCCCGGTGTCAAAACTTACCGTAAAACCTCCGTTTATCGTAAAATAAACAATCATACACAGGACGGTTATCACCAATGTGCAAATCAAGCCGTCCAATACACGAATCGGAACATCCTTACTGCCGTAAATTCCCCTTCCAAACCATTTTCCTTTCGGTTTTCCCTGTTCCTGCTGCTCAGGCTGTTCCTTTACTTCCTGCTGTTCTTCCATCCGGCTTCCTCCTCCTGTGATTGTAACTTGTTATTTACGGACAAGATATTTTCTCATATCGATTGCGCACGCTACCAGTATAATCAGTCCTTTTACCACAAACTGCATACTGGAATTGATGGACAGGAAGTTCAAAGCCACAAAAATGATACGCAGTAAAAATACGCCCAAAACCACGCCGCCGATTTTACCGGTACCGCCTACAAATGATACGCCGCCGATTACACAGGCCGCAATGGCATCACACTCATAGTTTAAGCCGGTGCCTGCCGAGTTGGAGCCGATACGGGCGGATTCGATGAACCCTGTAATTCCATACATAATGCCGGCAAGGGTATGTACCAGAATCGTTGTCTTCATCACATTGACACCTGATACTTTTGCTGCTTCGGGATTGGAGCCTACTGCAAACATATTTTTGCCAAAGGTGGTTTTATTCCAGATAAACCACATGATGATGACAATCACACAGGCAAACCAGACATAATTCGGAATAGAAACCTTTGCACCTCCCGCGTTAAAGGACACGATGCTTCCCTTTACCACATCGTTGAAATGCTTATCAAGACCGGATAAAGGCTGTCCGTTGTTGCCGTTAATCATAATATACATCAATAAAAGACCGTAAACAATAAGCTGCGTCGCCAGCGTAACAATAAAGGGGTGCAGCTGGAATTTCGCCACGAAAAACCCGTTTACCCATCCTACAATACCACCCACTATCATGACAACCAGAATGACTAAAGGAATTGGCAGAACGGGCAGGTTAGGAAACATTTTAGTGGCATAATCCACAGACTGCATCAAGGATGCCGTGATACATGCCGTCAGTCCTACCACACGCCCGGCAGACAAGTCCGTACCTGTCAGCACGATACAGCCTGCAATGCCGCAGGCAATCGGCAAGTTTGCCGCCACAAGGGAAATAATTGTGACGATTGCCGGCGCAGAAAGAAAGTTATTGTTTCTTATGTAAGTATAGATTATGGCAATGAAAAGCAGAATATAAAGTGCATTATTCAGGAAAAATTCTTTCCAGTAATTCTTCTTGTCTCTGCTGTCAAGGCTTTTATAATTTGCAAACCCCTGTTTCACGCCGTTTATTTTTTTCTGAAAAGCTTTACTGGGATTCATACACGTTTCCTCCTATACATATTTTGCGGCAAGGGACATTATCTCCTCCTGCGTGGTATTTTTAGCATCCACTTCTCCTGCCAGCCTGCCGCCGCTCATCACCAGAATGCGGTCGCACACGCCCAAAAGTTCCGGCATTTCAGAAGATACCATCAATACCACCTTTCCCTTGTTTGCCAAGTCTATAATTAACTGATATATCTCATACTTGGCGCCTACGTCTATTCCCCTGGTAGGCTCATCCAGCATCAATACCTCCGGCTCTGTAAGCAGCCATCTTCCTAAAATAACCTTCTGCTGGTTGCCTCCGGAAAGGGAGCGTATTTTTGTCTTTTGGGAAGGCGTTTTGATTTTCATGGCGTCAACCGACCAGGCCGTATCCTTCTCCATGGACTTGTCACTGAGGTAAAGCCCTGCTTTTTTATGTTTCTTCAGGCTGGAAATCACCGTGTTTTCCTGAATGTTTAGAATACTGAAAATACCGGTTGCCCGGCGCTCCTCCGTCAGCATGGCAAAGCCGTTTTTTATGGATTCCCTTGCATTCCTGTTCTGAATCACCCTGCCGTCCAGCTTAATGACGCCGTCCTTTCTGGTGGCAATCCCGAAAATATTTTCAAGCGTTTCCGTCCGGCCGCTTCCGTCGAGCCCTGCCAGACCCACAATTTCACCCTTTCTAGCCTGAAAAGAAACGCCCTTTAACAGGGAATACATTGCCGTAAGGTTTTCCACCTCCAGGGCCACCTCTCCCGGCTTATTGGTCTTTGGAGGAAACTGGTTTGTTAGTTCACGTCCCACCATAAGCTTGATAATCTGGTCCGTCGTCAGGCTTTCCGCCGGCTCTGTTGCAACCCAGGTGCCGTCCCTCATAACCGTCACCTCGTCTGCAATCCTTAAAATTTCCGCCATCTTATGGGAAATATAGATAATACCGCATCCCCTGTCCCGAAGCATATTGATAATCTTAAAAAGATGCTCCACCTCTTCCTCCGTCAGGGAGGAGGTAGGCTCGTCAAACACAATTACCTTACTGTTATAGGAAACCGCCTTGGCAATTTCCACCATCTGCCTTTGCGATACCGGCATGGTACTCATAATCCTTTTGGGGTCCACCGATATGCCCAACTCTTCAAATACCCTGGTGGTGTCCTCAAACATTTTGTGTTCATTGACCATAATGCCGCCCATTTTGGGATACCGTCCCAGCCAGATATTGTCCATAACATTGCGCTTCAGCGCCTGGTTCAATTCCTGATGAACCATGGCAACGCCGTTGTCCAGCGCTTCCCTGGAACTTTTGAAATTCACTTCCTTACCTTCCAGCACAATGCTTCCGGAATCCTTGCCGTAGATGCCAAACAGGCACTTCATCAAGGTGGACTTCCCTGCCCCGTTCTCTCCCATAAGGGCATGGACCGTGCCTTTTTTTAATGTCAGGGATACATGGTCCAGCGCCTTTACGCCGGGGAATTCCTTGCATATGTCCGTCATCTGTAACAACACTTCTCGCTCCATATGCATCCTCCTTACTCGCTGTTTCTGTTTATGTGTAAAAAATGGTAACCGTTAAAAAAGCAGCGGCTGCCACTCAAGCAGCCGCCCTTTCTTCATTTCTTTAAAATCATTCTCCGGTATATGCTGCATACGGGATGAAAATCTTGTTGCTTACATTCGGGGAAATGTTGTAATTGCCGGTGTCAGCCATCACATCCTTGCCCGCCTGCACATTTTTCACCAGATAAGCAATACAGTTAGCCATGCCTTCTGCATCCTGCTTGATGGTTCCTGTCATCTTGCCGTCGGCAATCAGCTGTTTTGCAGCGTCGGTTGCGTCTACGCCAAATACGGGAATCGTGGTGCAGTCTTCCGTTCCGAGATTGTATCCCCTGTCATTCAGGGCTGAGATAGCGCCTTCTGCCATGCCGTCATTGTTGCAGATAACGAGCTCTATCATGTTGCCTGAGGACTCATTGTACTGTGACAGGTTTGTTGTCATATAGTCGTTTGCTGCCGTTGCCGACCATGCACCTGCCTGGTCAACCTGGAACTTATCCGTGTTGGAAGCGTCAAAGTACTCAAGCGCCGGTTTGCCTGCCCCGGTAATCACTGCATCCGCGTCTTCAACACCAAACTGTGTACGGTAGATTGCTTCTACGTTTCCTAACTCACCCATGAACATTGCATAACTGATTTTGCCGTCACCGTTCAAATCAATGGTATCAAAGTTAGCAATCACATAATCGCCAATCATCTTGCCCTGCATATGACCTGCTTCAGGTGCATCCGTACCTACAAATGCCAGCTTGTCATAACTTCCGAGCACCGTGCCTTCTTCTTCGTCGGACTCAACCGCACGGTTGAAGAAAATAACCGGGATGCCTGCTGCCTTTGCCTTCTCCACAATGGCCGAAGATGCATCCACAGAACCGGATGTAACAAGGTTAACAACCAAAAGATTGCTGCCCTGGCTGATTGCAGTGTCAATCTGCTCATTCTGTGTGGTCTGGTTGTTGTTGCCGTCATAATTCTGGAAATCAACCCCGGCGTCCTTCAATGCCGAATCCAGAGCCGTACGTACGCTGGCAATGTATGTATCACTGTAAGTATAATAGAAAACACTTACCTTCAGCTTGCCAGAGCCGCCGTTGCCGCATGCCGTAAGCGACAGCATCATAATCCCCACCAAAATAATTGATAAAAACTTTTTCATGTAAAAATACCTCCTTTTCAATACCTCCGGAAGACCCTCTCCCTTCAGTTGATGTATTAATTATATGAAAGTATATTCAGAAAAGATATGCAAATATTTACTCTTTTTGTTCAAATATTTATGCTTTCCCCCGGACTCATTCGTCAAAAACAAACAGAACCTTCTGATACTCCGGCTCAAACATGTTTTCCCGCGTGATGATGGTGGTTGCGGTATCCACCTTCTCCTGCTCCACATTGTTACCGTTTGCAAGTGCGGCTGCCGTTTCCACTCCCAGATATCCCATCGCATAGGGATTCTGCACAATCAGGGCATCCACCTCTCCGGTCTCCAGCATGCCTACCGTCACCGCATTGGAGTCAAATGCAACCACATGGATGTCATCGGATGCTTCCATATCCCGGATTGCCCATCCCACACCAAGGCTTGTCCATTCGTTAAAGGTTACAATCACATTAATCCGAGGATTTTCTTTTAACAGCTTTTTCGTGCCCTCCCTGGCATCCTCCATGGTGGACAGTACATTAATTGTAATAATTTCCTCCACCCGTCCGTCTTCTTCCATGACCTCTCGAAATCCCTGTTCCCGCTGCTGCCCGTTGGCAGTGTGCACATCATAATTTACGATACCCACATATAATTTTTCATCTTCGGCAAAAAGCGCCGCCTCAGCCGCCTGTCTGCCTGCCTCGATATTATCCGTCCCAATCCGGCAGCTGACATATGCGCTGTTTACATCACTGTCGATGACTACTATTTTAACCCCGCACTGCGCCGCCTCGTCTATGGCTTGTGCGTTGGCATCAAAATCCACCGCCGAAAACACAATGACTTCTGCGCCGTTGTCAACCGCCTGCCTGACCAGTTCGTTCTGCTGCTCATAATCTTCTTCCGAATCCGCCCCCTCCATTGTAATATCCAGATTATATTCCGTTGCCGCTGCTCCTGCTCCGGCAAAAACCGACTTCCAGAAAGTGCTCCCGGTGGACTTGGTGATGACTGCAACATAAGGCTTATGGTTCTTCGCACTGCCGCAGCCGCCAATCGACAGGGTGCATATCCCCATCAGGCTTAAATAAAGTAGTTTTTTAAGCTTTTTCATAGACTACCCTCTTTCCATGCATGTTTCTCTATTTTTTCACCGCACCGGTATACGTTTCCACATCTTCCTTTTTCAGCTTGGGCATACAAATCTTCACTTTTGTTCCCACGTCCGGCTCACTCTCTATCATGATGCCGTAATCTTCCCCGAAATAAATCTTTATCCTGTCATTGACATTCTTTATTCCTATCCCCGAGACATCACCCGGCTCCTTTTGCAGGATGGAACGGCACTGCTCTTTTGTCATTCCCACACCGTTGTCTTCCACCTCAAGAACAACATCTTCCCCCTCACCATAAACACGCACCACAATACACCCCTCATCCACCATACGGTCCAATCCGTGGTAAATGGCATTTTCTATAATGGGCTGCAGGGTAATCTTGTTACAGTAATACTCCAGACAGTCCTCCTCTACCTGAAAATCGTATGTAAACTGGTTTTTGTAACGGAAGTTCTGTATTTTAAGGTAGTTGCCCGCATGTTCCAGCTCTTTCTCAATCGTTATCAGTTCATGGCCCCTGCTGATACTGATTCTGAAAAGTTTTGCCAGCGCATTGACCATTTCCACCGCATCCCTGCTTCTCTCCTCCTCGCAAAGCCAGCCGATGGCATCAAGCGTATTGTATAGGAAATGGGGGTTAATCTGTGCCTGCAGGGCCTTCAATTCTGTCTTTCGCAGGGAAATTTCCTCCTTCCTGACCCTGTTCATAAGGTCCTGAATCTGCCTGACCATATGGTCAAAAGACTGGGAAAGGGCTTGTATCTCCTTGCTCCCTCCCCTGGCCCGGTAGGAAAAATTTTCCGCATTCTTCTCAAATTCACCCATGGCGCTCACAAGCCTCTGAATGGGCCGTGACACCATGCAGGACATACTGTAACTGCTTAACAGCGTTACCAGCAGGACTATTACCAGTATCATCACCGAAAGCCCTGCCACCTCCCGCTCTTTTGCTGTTACAAATTCATGAAAAAAACTGACGCCCACCACACGCCATCCGCAGTTTTCCAGTGTCCTGACCGTGAAAATCACTTCATTTTCTTCGTAATACCCATCCGCCCGGCTGCACATCTTAGCCGCAGGTTCACTTTTCAGCCCCGAATAGAGAAGCTGCTGCTGCGGATGATATATGATTTCTCCCCCCTCATCCATGATAAAGCAATAGCCGTGCCGTCCTATTCCCACATCATCCACATAATCGGATATTTTGGAAAACCGGATATCAATGACTACCCTGTTCCTGCGGCCATCCTTATCCCGCATCTCCTGAAGCACGGACACCACCCACGGGTACTCATCCTGTAAAAGGGTTTCCACATGGGGCTGGGAAATATAAATCATACCCTCCTCATATATCTCCTCTTCCACATAGGATAAATCTTTAAGATAGTTCTCTTTAAGAACGCTGTTTCCCGTATATGCATTGCACAGGCTGCCGTCTGCATCATAAATATAGATTGCCACCAAATCGGAACGCACTTCCGTCAAGGCTGTGAGGATTTCTTCCTGTTCTTTTCTGTCCTGCTGGTAGCTTTCCTCAATCAGGTTCATAATCTCCTTCATGTCATCAATATAATTCCCCACTGTATTGGACACTTGGACAACCGCCTGTTCACTGTTCGTCACAGCACTCTGTTCCATGCTGTTCACATAGACGGACAAAAAGACAAAGGCCGTGCAGATAACAATGATGCCGACCATGGCTGCCACCAGTATGGTAATGATAAATGACAGAGAAAAATTTTTATCCTTCATAAATATATCCCATTTTCCGATACGTGTCCTTCCAAAAAACTATTCTGCTGCCTGCATCTGCTGCCGCATCTGGTTGGGCGACAGACCGCAGAATTTTTTAAAACAATAGCTGAAATAGTGCTGGTCACTGTATCCGCACCGTTCCGCTATCTCCCTTACCTTCATGGAAGTTCCCATAACAAGTTCCCGTGCGCTCTCAATCCGCTTCTTCGTCAGCGAGTCAATAAAACTCATTCCGGTTTCTTTTTTTATCAGGGCGCTTAAATAGTTGGGGCTGACGTTAATCCGGCCGCTGACGCCTATTAAGGACAGTTCTGAATCCGCATATTCCTTTTCAATGATGTGCATCACCTGCTCACACAATTTCTGGCTGCTCTTCTTTTTCCCGGCATTGATTACTTCTCTTGCTTCCATGCACAGCTCCGTAAACTGTTCCTTCATCTCCTGATAAGAACCTTTAGGATAACAGAATTTCTGCAACACGGTATATTCATTTGTCACCGCATGGACGAGCCTGAACACGGAGGACATGGTCTGTATCATCAGAATCCGTAACTTTATCTGGGCATGTTCCTCCCCCATGGCACTGTATATTTTTCCCAGGTAAGTTTCCAGTTCCCCTCTCGTACCGCTCCGTATAAGGTTCTCCAGCTCCGCCACCGTTTCCTGCACCCCGGTCATATCGCCCGTTGACATGCGCTCTTCATCTGCAATGTAATGAATGCCGCTTTCCCCTACACGCCCATAGCCAAGCGCCCCCATGGCATCTCCGTATGCTTCATGGCACTCCACAAGCTTCTGCTGTATCCGGCTTACTCCTATCGTACATTTCATTCCGAGAATACGTTCCGTACTCTGCACAATATCTTTTACCATGATGTGCAGGTATTTATCAAAAGCACCCCTTGTGGCCAGCAGCAGGGAAATAATCCTGCCCTCCATATAAAAGCTGTAGTATCCCACATACTTTTTCAGTATCATGTCCACGGAGTGCACTAGCTCAGCGCTGGTTCTGTTCTTTCCCTGCGCATCCTGCAATGCAACCGCAAGCACCACATATTGGAAGGAGTGGTTTTTATTCCTAATCAGGCCGCAGGTAAATGCCCTTTCCTGCATCAGCGCTTCCCTGTCCATATCATCCGTTTTCCCATAGCTGTCCAAAAGCAGCGGCATGACAAATTCATGAACATTCGTCATCTCCTGCTTGCGGGATTCAAATTCCTCAAATACATAATCTATCTTTTTCTTTATTTCCTGAAGCTGCTTTTTAAGGTCCGCCATTGTAATCGGCTTTAACATGTAGCTGATAATATTATACTGTATTGCCTGCTGGGCATAAGAAAACTCATCAAACCCGCTTAAGAATGCAATCTGTGTGGCAGGCCTGATTTCCCTGACCTGCCTTGCCAGTTCAATTCCCGACACAAACGGCATGCGTATATCTGTCAAAAGCAGGTCCGGCTGTTTCTTCTCCACCTGCTCCAGCGCCTCGATGCCATTTTCCGCTTCTCCCACTACCTCAAAACCAATCTCTTCCCAGTCAATCCTGTTGATAATTCCCTTGCGCAATTCCTCTTCGTCATCTGCCACTACTACGGTGTACATACTTTTTCAACCTTTCCGTAAAAAAAATCCTACCGACAGTATCAGTTAAAAAACTGTCCGCTGTCGATAGGAATCCTGCCGTTTTATGTATCACGGTTAGATATAAAAGCTGCCTGCTTCCTTGCCGTTGATAACATAATATGCCATGCCGTCCTCAGGCTTTACATACAGCTCCACGCTTTTAAAGTCCATTGCTTTCTGCTTCAAATCGTACTTCCAAACGTCTTTAGCAATTTTTACCAAATCATCCGTGGTATAAGATTTTCCGCCAAACTGTACGTTCATGCTTACTTTTACTTCTTCTTTGGCTGCTTTCTTGGCTGCCGGTTTCTTTGCTGCTGTTTTGGTCCTGGCTGCCCTCTTCGGCGCTGCCTTTTCCTCTTTAACAGCTGCTGCTGTTTCTTTTACTGCCGCTTTCTTTTCTTCTCCTGCGGGTGCTGCCTTTATCTCTTCTGCCTTAACTGGTGCAGTCTTTACCTCAGCGGGTGTTTCCTTTGTTACTGTTTTCTTTGTTGTTGCCATGTAAACTTCTCCCTTCGATATATATGGCATTCCATGATGCCAAACTTTTTCATCTCCTCACAGAAAGCAGAAAAAAATTCCTGCGCCTCCTGCATTTACAGTTTAGTGCATAAACTGTAAATTGTCAACTATTATGCCATAATTGCTTTTATTTAACGAAAGCATAAAAAATAAATGATAACAACCAGTCCCAAAATAATCCTGTACCAGCCAAATACTTTAAAATCGTGTTTCTTAATATAAGAAAGCAAAAATTTGATAACTGCCACGGAAACCGCAAAGGCAACAATCATCGCCACTACCAGCGCTGCCAGCTCAACCGGCTTAAAATCAAGTCCGAACTTAACCACCTTTAAAAGGCTTGCCCCAAACATAACCGGAATCGCAAGGAAAAACGTAAACTCTGCTGCAACCGGTCGGGAAATGCCAATCAACAGTGCACCTATAATTGTAGCCCCAGAACGGGAAGTTCCGGGAAATACTGCCGCAATCAGCTGAAACACACCAATCATCAATGCCGCCTGATAGCTGATTTGGGAAAGTTCTGTCACTGCCGGATTTTTTCCTTTGTTCCAGTTTTCAATAAGTATAAAAGCAATGCCAAAAACAATCAGTGCGCCGGCCACCACATACCAATGATAAAACATGGCATCCAGCACATCATCAAACCAAAGTCCTATGACGGCTGCCGGAATACATGCCACCAGGATTTTAAACCACAAGGTCATAACATCCATTTTGACATAGGCAAGCAGCCCCGTATTTTTAAAACCGTTTCCCTTCTTGCAAAACGGCCAGATTTCTTTTATAAAGAGCACCACCACTGCCAGTATGGCGCCAAGCTGTATGACTACCTCAAACATTCCGAAAAAGTCTTCGGAAACATTCTCAAACTTAATAAACTCTTCCAGCAGAATCAAGTGTCCCGTACTGCTGATGGGCAGCCACTCCGTAATGCCTTCCACAATCCCAAAAATAATTGCTTTAATAATGTCTAACATGTTATCCTCCTTTAAGACTCCAGATAATTCAACAGAACTTCAAAACAATCCTTTGCATCACGGTAGCCTTCTTCATATAAAGTTTTCAGCTTTTCAGCATCCCTTTCAATCCTTCCGACATTACTTTTTGCCTTGGGGCGGATTACAAATGCCTGCCCGTTTTCCTGCTGTTTTTCCAGAAATGCCATCGTGTCATTGTAAGTGATATGCCTTTTTGCCATCAAATCATATACCTTGGGATACTTTAAATAACGCAGTTTCAAAAGACCCAGCTGTGAAGAAGGTTTCCTCACAAAGCCTTCCTCTTTGGTCAGAATTACCACATTCTTTTTATTTCCGTCCAGAATGGATTTGCGAATGGGAATTGCATCCGAAATACCGCCGTCCAGATAAAGGCTGCCGCCTATTTTTACATTTCTCGATACCAACGGCAGGGACGCCGATGCACGGACTGCATCCATGTCAGCTTTCATGTCCCTTATCCTGAGGTATTCCGGCATACCTGTGACAATGTTTGTAACTACCGCATATGCCCTGCCCTCATACCTGTCAAATGCTTCGTAGTCGTAAGGATTCAGATACTCCGGTATCAAATGATAGGCCGTCTTGACATTGAACAAGTCCCCGGTAGTTAAAAGGCTTTGTACACTGCAATATTTTTTGCTGTCCAGATAGTCAATACTGATGTCCAGGGCCCTTCCCCTTTGGCATGACAAATAGCTGCACATGTGGCACGCTCCTGCCGAAACACCGTAAACATTGGAGAATGCGATTCCCTTATCCATAAAATAATCCAGTACACCGGCGGTGTAGATTCCTTTCATTCCCCCGCCTTCCAAAACAAGTCCTGCCTGATACATATAACTTCCCTCTTTTCCAAAAACTTAACCCTTACCTCAATACTCCGACGCCACAAACTTTCTGAGCGCTTCTAAGGAACGTTCCACTTTTTCCGTGTCGATGCAGTATGCCATACGAAAATAACCGGGACAGCCAAAAGTGTCTGACGGCACAAGCACCAAATCGTACTTTAAGGCTTTCTCACAAAAAACCTTTGCATCTTCCTCCAATGCCTTAGGGAAAATGTAAAATGTACCCCCCGGCTTCACACATTGGAATCCCAGTGCTTTCAACTCTTTATATAATATGTTCATATTGGTTTCATATACGGAAAGTTCCGCTGTCTTTTCAAGAACCTCCGCAACAGCAAGCTGAATAACGGAAGGCGGACAGTTGTGTCCGATTCCCCTTGAAATCTGCCCGCACATCTGAATCATGTCCTTTGCGTCCCGGCAGGCGGGATTGATGGCAACATAACCGATTCTTTCGCCCGGCAGTGACAAGGATTTGGAGAAGCTGTAACACATAATAGTATTGTCATAAAATGAGGAAACACAAGGCGCCTCCACTCCGTCAAATATAATCTCCCTGTAAGGCTCATCGGAAATCAGGTAGATATCATGTCCGTATTCTTCGGATTTGGCAAGAAGCACGCCTGCAAGCTTCTTCAGCGTTGCCGCAGAATAAACCGCACCCGATGGATTGTTTGGCGTATTGATAAGCACTGCCATGGTTTTTGGGGAAAGCATCTCCTCAAATGCCGCAAAATTAATCTGAAAATCCTTTGTGTCTGCTGGCACTACCTTTAACACCGCGCCTGTCAAATCCACATAGGGATGATACTCCGGAAAAAAAGGCGCAAATGTCAATATTTCATCCTCCGGTTTTGTCACCAGCCTGAAGGCATGGGCAAGGGCTCCTGCTGCCCCGCTTGCCATAAAAATATGTTCTGCCCGATAAGGAATCCCAAATCTTTTTTCCAAAGACGCAGCAATCTTTTCGCGTACCGATGTGATACCCAGACTGGGACTGTATCCATGCAATTCCATGGGGTTTTTATGCTGCAGGAAATCAACCATGGTATCCGTAAACTCCTTCGGTACCGGAACAGACGGATTGCCGAGACTGTAATCAAACACATTCCCGTAACCGATTTCTTTTCCTCTTGCAGTGGCAAACTCCGACAACTGCCTGATTACGGATTTTCCCGATAACATATCTTTATATTTCTGTACCAGCATTGTACTCCTCCTCTAAAAAAATCCTCCACCTTTCGGCGGAGGACTAGACATTTCTTGCGTGGTAAATCCTTCGTACCTAAATACTAACAAGGACTTTCGCGAAAGTCAAGAGGCGCTTGCAAATGAAAAATATTTACATGTAGGATTGCAAAAACTCTCACCGAAAGCATATTGCCTAATACTTAAAAGAATGCTACAATAAATTTTACATAGTAAATCTTAGGAGGTTTTCCCGTGAGCGCAGGTTGGATTATCACAATTATTATTCTTGTAGTCATTATTGCAATTATTGCAGCATTATATTTTCTAGGAAAAAAAGCACAGAAAAAACAAGCTGAACAGCAAACCATGATGGAAGAAAATAAGCAGACCATTTCCATGTTGATTATTGATAAAAAACGCATGAAAATAAAAGAGTCCGGCCTTCCGCAAATGGTGATTGACCAGACCCCTAAACTGATGCGCGGCTCCAAACTTCCCATTGTGAAGGCAAAAATCGGCCCCCAGATTCTTTCCCTTGTCAGTGATGAAAAGATATTTGACAATATTCCTGTCAAAAAAGAGGTAAAAGCCGTTGTCAGCGGCATTTATATTCTGGACGTCAAGGGATTACACGGCAAATCCCAGCCCGTTCCCCAAAAGAAAAAAAGCTGGTTTAAGCGTACCCTGGAAACCGCTCAGGAAAAAGCAGGGGCAAAACCTGTCAAATAAAATTTAATAACGCATATTTACAAAAGACCGCCACAGTTTACACCGTGGCGGTCTTTTGCAAAACGCATCAGGATGTGAAGATAGCATTGTTGCCTGCATCCCTCTCAGAAATTTCCATACTAATCCGGCAGTCTGCCAAAAATTCATAGTTAACCTCAAGAGTATAATCCACATTTACGCGAATCATGCTATTCTCATTTTGCATCGTAATTCTTTTTGCATCTATTCCAATCAAAATGTCTCCGAAAGGGGTCGCATAATTCGTCAGGCTTTTTTTGTTTTCTTCAAAAATCATGTGAACATTGACAAAGCCTCTTTTAGTGAGTTCCAAAGATTTCTCTTTAAATTTGATTATATTTTTAGTATTTTCGTCTGTCCCTTCAGATGCCTCATCGTAGATAACATAATGGCTGTTGTTTTTTTGGTAATATTCTGCTGCCGTAATGGTCTGTACATTACTTTCATCAGCACAGGCATCAAACTGTAGTCCTTTTATTGCCAGCAACACGTCTTTTGTCATAAATATTCCTCATTTATCATTTTCAATATTAACCTGTTTTGCGGATAAAACCCCATACTTTATAATGGAATTTGCAAAACGGATAAATTTATCGGCAGTATCACTTACAAAAAACTGGTACTGATTATCCCCCAAGCCTGATGGCTGTTGTTTTAAAAGCCCTTTCTGTAAGAGCATTTCTTTCAGTTCCCTTGCTGTTTCATAAGCCGGATTCACCAAGGTAACTCCCTCTCCCATGATTTTTCCGATTGTAGAACGTATTAGGGGATAATGGGTGCATCCTAAAATCAATGTGTCAATATCCAAATCTATCAGTTCGGTTAAATATCTTCGCGCTATCTCATCGGTTACCGGGTCTTCCAAAAGCCCTTCTTCCACCAATGGCACAAATAACGGGCAGGCCTTTCCCCAGATAGTCACATCATGATTTAGTTCTTCTATGTATTGGTTATATATCCCGCTTCTAATTGTGGCTTCCGTGGCAATCACGCCGATTTTCCCGCTCCTTGTAGCCTCGGCGGCAGCCCTGGCACCCGGCTTCACCACACCAATCATGGGAATGTCAATTTCTTTTTCCAGTTCGTCCAACGCGTAAGCGCTTGCCGTATTGCACGCCACAACAATAGTCTTAACATTATGGGCCTCCAGAAAACGGACAATCTGCCTTGAAAACCGAATTACGGTTTCTTTTGACTTGTTACCGTAAGGCACTCTGGCTGTATCCCCGAAATATATAATTCTTTCGTTGGGAATCTGGCGCATGATTTCCCTAACCACTGTCAAACCTCCGATACCGGAATCAAAAACCCCAATCGGAGCCTCACTGCGCCCTGTACTGTTTATTTTATCAATCATTTATTAATCCTTATCCCTTTTCAAAATAAGCGCTGATTACTTCCCATAACCTGCTTCTTATTTTAATCTCTTCCGGCTCAGCTGACAAGAGTTTATAATACAGTTCACTGCCTTCAGGCACATTCCATTCCTCTTCTTCACCCTTTTCCGTTAAATATACTACTTTACAGGTATTTTCCAACATGCTTAATTCCGGGTAAAACAAACCAAAAAATCCTACAGCCGCCAAAACTGCCCCGCTTTTCTTCAAGAAAATTCTGAGATTGTCTTTCATTCTGCCACACTCCTGTTTCCTGCTCCGTTTCCAACAACGGATTGTTCTCTTAGAAGTGTCGCCTGTTATTTGTATTTTATACCTATAAAGTATGCTTCCGGGCAAAAGGCTATGCGCGCTTTGTCAGATTCTTTTCCCTCTCCAGGCGAATCTGTTTCATAATGGAATTTTCCTGATTGTCAATATGCAGCCTTGCAGTCTTGGCCGCCGTTTCCTTATCCTTATTGCGAATACTCTCATAGATGATGCGGTGTTCTTTCATCAGCTGCTCATGACTGCTCTCTTCTTTTATATATTCAAAACGGTATCGGTACATTTGTTCGGAAAGATTGTTGACAAGCTGCACCAGCCGGCTGTTGCCGGTCGCTTCCACGATAATGTCGTGAAGCGCCACATCAGCCTGCGCTATTTTTTGAGGGTCCCTTGTCACGGTAGCCTTCTCGAAAGCATCACAGGCATCGGAAAGGGCAGTAAGCTCACCCTGACTGATTCTGTCGCAGGCCAGTTCCACACATAAAGCATCCAGTGCGCGTCTTACCTCCAATGTATCCTTAAGGCTTTTTTCGGTAATTTGTGCCACTTCGGCTCCCTTTCTCGGAATCATGATGACCAGCCCTTCCAACTCCAGCTTGCGGATAGCCTCTCTGATAGGGGTACGGCTTACTCCAAGCCGGTTTGCCAGATGCAGTTCCATCAGCCTTTCGCCCGGCTTTAATTCTCCCGTCAGGATTTCTTTCCTGAGTGTGTTAAACACCACATCCCGAAGCGGTAAAAATTCATCCATGTTTCCCTGTAAATTTTCCTGCATACCCTTCCTCCTTTGGACTGAATGTCGTCACAAAACACTGTCCGGCAAGCTGCATACCGCCCAATCTTTTTTTTGCGGCATTCGCTTTTCCTTCCTCCTCAAAAATGCCAAACACAGTCGGTCCGCTCCCACTCATAAGCGCCTTACATGCACCATTCTCTTCCATGAAACATTTTAGTCCGGTAATAATGGGATACTCCCTTTCCGTAACGGATTGCAATACATTGTCCATTCTCCCTGTCACACCCTGCAGGCTTCCTTTACGGATAGCCTCTACCATGCCGTCAATGTCAGGATGTCGTTTTATGTTCGACAACGCTAAATGTTCATACACATATTTCGTGGAAACATCTATATCGGGTTTTACCACCAGAAGAAAACAATCCGGAGCGTCCGGAAGCCTCGTCAGCTTCTCGCCAATTCCCTCCGCCAATGCAGTTCCTCCCATGATGCAGTAAGGAACATCCGCGCCCAGATTCACTCCCATCCGGCAAAGTTCTTCCTCGGAAATCCCCAGCGAAAACAATTCATTCATCCCCTTCATGACTGCTGCTGCGTCACTGCTTCCGCCTGCCATGCCCGCAGCCACGGGAATCCTCTTTTCCAGATGAATGGAAATGCCCTCCCCTATATGACAGGAATCCATTAAAAGACGGGCTGCCTTGTAAACCAGATTATTTTCGTCCTTTGGCAATGCTTCATTATCCGCAGTCAGCTCAATCCCCTTTTCCGCCCTTTTCAAGGTAAGGGTATCATAGATATTAACGGTCTGCATCACCATCCTAACTTCATGGTAGCCATTCTCCAGCTTTCGCACCACATCAAGACCCAGATTTACTTTGGCATATGCCCTTATTTCCAGCGTGTCCATCAGCTTTCCTTTCTATTGCCTTTGTCTATTGTATACAAGGATTGTACTTTATTATATACAATCCTGCTGTATTCGTCAATGTGGGGATTGTTCCGCATTCTCCCGGTACTGCCACAAATTTTTCATGAAAAAAAGGGGCGTTCAGCCCCTTTTTTTAACTTCCTTTTACTATAAGTAATTTATCCCCGGCTTTTATCTCGTCTGAACTTAGTTCATTGACTTCTTTTATCTTTTCTACCGGCACATAATAGCGTTTGCCGATGTTCCAAAGGTTATCCTCCGGACGTACCACATATACTACCATGCCGGGCAGTTCATTGACTTTCTCCATATCCAGTTCCGATACCTTGATATCTGAAATCAAGGTCTTGGGTACGTTCCTGAAAACTGCTGCCTGAAAATCCAGAACGGCCTTTACGTCCATTTCCTCACTGTCTATCATTACCACCTGCAGCTGTCCCACATCCGCACGCAGCCTGAAACTGTCTGATGGATTGATGTTTGGAACTTCCAGTGTATAGCTGAAAGGCATTACGCCCTTTAAACAGTTGTAAGGAGAAGTGTCGTCACCTGTAATATACATTACCTGTACGGAAACCGTTCCCTCTACCAGAATGCCTTCCGCTGTAATTTCCTGATTGTCTATCTGCACACTTCCCTCACTGTGCAACAGCTGCAGCACCCTTGCGTCGGCATCCTTTACCTTCATTCTGTCCGTCACTTTGCTCTTTCCGACAATTTTCATCAGAAGCTGCTTAAATTCAACTGCGTTATCAATGCATTCCACTTCTTTCGTGACGCCGTAAACATCGGAAATCATTTCGACAGTTTCTTCTTCATAGAGTTTCATTGCCAAATCCAGCACAAGTTCCAGACCCAGCATTCTTTCTTCCCCGTCAAAATCAGGCCGTACCTCCAGCTCACAGTGACCGATTTCATATCCGATATCTGCAATCATATTTTCTTTGCTGCCGTGGCATTCTATCGCACCACTGAATGGAAGTACCGTTTCAAAGGTGCGGATGGGCGCTTCTTCCCCTTCTCCTTCATATAAAATAAAGATATGCACATCCCCCTGTACCGAGATATTTTCGGCAATCGGTTTGCACTCTACCTCCTCCAGCGTAACGCTTTCCCAGATAATCTGGAAAATGTTGGGGTAATTCTGCGGCAGCGGAATTTCTTCCCGGATACGGAAAATATCATTTTTCTGGATGGCTATCTGTGCCAAATCCAATTTACTTTTTCGGTATTCCAGAGGAGTTCCGGTTTCCTCAAAGTACAAATCGACGGGAGCTTCTTCATCGTACAGTTCTTCCACCCACGCCCGCAGGGTAAAAAGCGCCTGCACGGAAAGCTTGCGGGAGTTTATCATGCCGACTGTCAAATCCTCCAGCGCGGCTTTTACCGTTACGGCGTCCGTTCCCCTTACGCCCTCCATATAAAGCTGTTCTTCAAAAGGAATTTTCCCTTCCACACAAACCAGTTTCTGTCCGTCCTCACGCGACTGATAGAGCACAGAAAAAAGAAGCCTGCCCCGGATGCTCACATGGTCTTCTGTCGGTTTGACTTCTTCTATCTGTACATGGCCTTTTTCATAAATAAGGGTGGTGACGTCAGGCTTGCTGTCGGGAATATTGATGTCTTCCTCCAGGGTAACCTGACTCGTGCTTTTACATTTGATGCGGTCCATATGTATGTTCTTTTTTATCAGTTCCACTTTCGATACCTCCATGCATATTGCTTATAGCTACTATATGAGGAGAATCGTAAAATTATGCCTTTTTATCCTGCAAAACCGCTTCAGGGCAATACCAGCCCTGCACGCCGTCTTTTTTCACCAGAAAGCCCATTGGGGTTTTTCTGACGACAGAAAGAACCTCTCCCACCTTGACCGCAAGCTTTGCATCGCTGTAATTGCCGCAATGCCACTCATCGCCGGATTGGTACAGCCACTCTTCAGGCACATAAAAGCTTTTTGGGGAACTTACATGAACCACCCTGGCTATCCCGTTTTTCTTCTCCGACAACTTGATTATGCTGTCTGTATATCTGATTTCCACAGACCCCGCTACCGCACTCTGTGCATATTTGGCAACCATCTGTGGGAAATCATCATAAGCAGTAAAACTAATTTCATCCATACCCGCCCATGCATGGGGAATCAGCAGGGCGTTTAACTGTGCACCATTAGTCAGGGAACAGCCGCCGTCAATTCCGATGATATGTTTTTTAACATCAAACAGAGGATTCATACAGTAGACATCTTTTCGGTACAAGTACACGGGCCAGTGCCCCTTCCCTTATTTGCTTTTTAACGGCAAGTATATTGTCATCACATAACTCTGCAAGACAAAGTCCCAGCTCCTCTAAAATATCCATAAAAAAGCTTCTGCCCCAGACTTCCTGCCGCCAGCGCAGGGCGCCAATAAACTCCCTGCAGGCGTCCAGACCTTCAGCATAAAACATTTGCAATTGAAAATGCTCCACATTTCCCATCACTGCATAGACGTTGGGATTTTCTTTTTGCAGTTCCAATATTGTGCGGACTGTCCGAAGGCTTTCTTCCCCTTTTTCAATCATATCCCCCACAATCACCAGAATATCCTGTTTTGTGTATCCTGCCTTTTTCAGCACCCCCCTTAAATAATCATCATTGCCATGGATATCACTCACGGCGATAATGCGCCTGTCCTTATCCGGTTCTATGTATTATATTTTCGTTTTCAATCCGTTATCCATGCACAGCTCCAATCAGTTCTCTGACATCCTCCACATGATACTCTGCCATATACGCCTCAATCCCCCTTACAATCTCTTCCGTCACATAGGGATTGATAAAGTTTGCAGCGCCCACACTCACCGCAGTGGCTCCCGCCAGCAGAAATTCTATGGCATCCTCCGCATTGCTGATGCCTCCCATGCCGATAACGGGAATTTTGACGGCAGCGGCTGCCTGATAAACCATGCGCACCGCTATGGGCTTGATGGCAGGCCCGGACATACCGCCCGTCTTGTTGGCAAGGGCAAATGACTTCTTGTGAATATCTATTTTCATTCCCGTTATGGTGTTAATAAGGGAAATCGCGTCAGCCCCTGCATCTTCCGCCGCTCTTGCCATCTCCGCAATATCCGTCACATTGGGGCTTAATTTCATAATGATAGGCTGTCTTGCATGTTTTTTCACCTCAGAAGTAATATGAAACAGAGCGTCCGCCTTCTGTCCAAACGCTATGGCGCCTTCCTTGACATTGGGACAGGATACGTTGATTTCCATCATGTCAATATCGGCGTCGGAAAGCTTTTCCACAACTTCTATATAGTCTTCTACCGTCTTTCCGCAGACATTTACAATGATTTTCGTCTGATATTGTCTTAAAAACGGGATATCCCGCTCCATAAAAACATCAATGCCCGGGTTTTGCAGACCGATGGCATTTAACATGCCGCCGTAAACCTCCGCCACGCGGGGCGTGGGATTGCCGGGCCACGGCACGTTTGCCACCCCTTTTGTGACAACCGCCCCCAGCCGGTTCAGGTCCACAAATTCACTGTATTCCATGCCGGAGCCGAATGTGCCTGACGCCGTCATAACGGGATTTTGTAATGTTACGCCTGCTATGGTTACTTTTGTGTTCATCAGATATCCACCTCCCCTGCTTCAAATACCGGACCGTCCGTACAGATTCTTGCATTGTGCACATGGGAATGGGCGTCCACCTGCTTTGTTTTTGCCACACATCCCAGACACGCGCCGACCCCGCATGCCATACGCTCCTCAAGGGAAATATACGCAGGTATCCCCATCTCGCCGGCATATTTTTTAACGGCGCGCAGCATAGGCATGGGGCCGCATGCAAAAATCATATCCGCCCGCAGGTCATGTTCCCTTACGGCATCCATCACGTTTCCCCTGCTGCCCACACTGCCGTCCTCCGTGGCAATGTATACCTTTCCGTATTTTTCCAAATCCTCCCTCAAAAAGGTGTTGCCGTCCCTGTAACCTACGATAATCTGTTTATCCGCCTGCATTCTTTTGGCAAGCTCCAACATGGGTGGAATCCCGATGCCGCCGCCCATCAAAAATACTTTTTTCCCTTCCGCCTTTTCAAAAGGAAAACCGTTTCCCAGATTGCCAAGGATTTCTACGGTATCCCCTTCTCTGTAGGAAGAAAACTCCCTTGTCCCTTTTCCCGCAATGCGGTACACGATTCTCACAAGCCCTCTTTCCGCATCGGTTTCACAAATGCTGATAGGCCGGGGAAGAAGGGCGCTCTTGTCCTTTGTGTAAAGACAGATAAACTGTCCGGGAAGAGCATCCTGTGCCAGCTCGGTGGCAATCCACATATCATAAATATCCGGTGCCGTTTCTCTTTGCGCCGCTACCTGCGCAGTTATTTTCTTTTTCATGTTTTATCCACTCCTATTTATTTTGATATACCACCCTGCCGCCGCAGATGGTATACTTCACAACGCCCTTTAATTGCCAGCCGCGAAACGGGCTGTTATCGGATTTGGAAGCAAAATCCGTGACAATCCATGTTTCCCCTGCATCAAAAAGTACAATGTCCGCCGGTCCGCCTTCCGCCAGATAGCCTGCATCCAGCCCGTACATTTTGGCAGGGTTGCAGGTCATCTTTTTCAAAAGTGACATCATTGTCAGAAACCCCGTATCCACCAACTGGGTAATCCCTAAGGAAAGCGCCGTTTCCAGCCCGATAATACCGCTCGGGGCTTCCGTAATGGGCCTGTCCTTTTCCTCCCTGCTGTGGGGGGCATGGTCCGTAGCTATCAAATCAATGGTGCCGTCCTGTAAGCCCTCTATAATGGCCATTCTGTCGGCTTCCTCCCTGAGAGGCGGATTCATCTTTGCCAATGTGCCATACCGCATCACAGCTTCCTCCGTCAAAGTAAAATGATGGGGCGCTGCCTCCGCGTGGATATCCCCGCCGCTTTTTTTTGCCTCACGCACCAGCGCTACCGCCTCTTTGGTGCTGATATGCTGTACATCCATGCAGGCTCCGGTTTTAAGCGCAATTTCCAAATCCCGCTTCACCAAATCAATTTCCGCTTCCCTTTGGGAACCGCCAATCTGATAATACGCCGAAGCCACCCCTGCATTTATGCCGTTATTTTCAATATATGCCGGATTTTCCTCGTGCAGGCTGATTGGCACTCCCAGCCTCTTTGCTTCCCGCATGGCCTCTTCTGCCAGTTCTGCGGAAAGAATGGGGACGCCGTCGTCCGTAAAACCCGCTGCTCCCTTTTTGTGCAGACACTCCATGTCCACCATTTCTTTCCCTTTCATCCCCTTTGTCACGGTGGCGCAGGTTTCTATATGGATGCCTGTCTTTTTTCCCTTTTCCAGCACATATGACAATGTATCTTCATTGTCGACTGCCGGTCTGGTGTTAGCCATCAGCACGACCGTGGTATAACCGCCCTTTGCCGCTGCCATGGCTCCCGTCTCTATATCCTCCTTGTATGCAAATCCCGGGTCCCTGAAATGAGAATGCACGTCCACCAGCCCGGGCGCCGCAATCAGCCCCGACGCATCAATCACCTGCAAATCCTTTGCCCCGTCAGTCTCCCCTCTTTTCACAAACTCCCCATACAAATTTTCCCCTATTTTAACGATTCTCTCCCCGTCCGTCAAAATATCACAATACCCTTCCCTCCCCGCAGCCGGGTCCAACAAATAAACATTCGCAATCAACAACATCCCGTACATTCCTCTCTTTTAGCTGCTAATCAAATAATTGTGAATCTTGCGCCTGTCGGTTCCGAATTGTGCGAATGATATATTCCATAAGCAGGCTCTGGAAAAACGTCCGGTACTTAGCGAGGTTTTTCCGAGCTTAGTACCACTGCGTTTTTACCGAAGCGAAAGCGTGCCTGTGTTGGAATATATCATTCACACAATGACAACATCCCAGCACCCAAGTCTCCCAATTATTTTTCTGTTAGTATAACATATTTTCCCCCGCATGCATACAAGGTCATTTTATATCATAAAATTTAATAAACTCTTTCGTGTGATGATTATGAAAAAAAAGAAGAAAAAAACCTTGATTTTTACCACCGCTTTTGTGCTGCTTTTCTCTTGTCTTCTGTCCGGATGCGGCATAGGCACCAGCGAAACCACCAAACTGCGTGATTTGGAGTTTACCATTGTCAGTGAGGAACGCCTGCCGGAAGAACTGAAAAGCCTGATAGAAGAAAGAAAAGCCACAGAATTTAAAGTTACCTACAGTGATAAAGAATACCTGTACATTTGTATCGGATACGGAGAACAAGAGACCGGCGGTTACAGCATTGCCGTCAATGACTTATATCTGGCAGACAATGCCATCTACATAAGCACGAGCCTTTTAGGCCCCGGTCCCGAAGACAAAACAAGCGATGCGCCATCCTATCCTTATATTGTAGTAAAAACAGAATATCTGGATAAGTCGGTCGTATTTGAATAAGACGACGGTATGCCCGTGAAAAAAGGATAATGCCTTTTTCCACGGGTTTTTTCTTGCAAATTTACACATAAAACAGATGTCCTTTTGTCTTTCATCTGTTATAATGAAAAAATACCGGACAACCTTATTGAAGGGAAACACCTATGAGGAAATTTTTAAAAAGAACCTTAATAACCGTATGTGTCCTGCTCATGATGAATATCACGCTTATATGCGGACTGTCCGCCGGATGGTGGCATTTTTTACCGGACAGGATTTTGGGATGCATCTCCCTTATTACAATTATTTTATTAACATATCTTTTTCTTGAAATCTTTCCCTGTTTTGAAAAAGGCTTCAAAATAAGACTTCAGATTTTATCCGGGGGATATGAGTTGATTGTCACGACTTTTTTCTGCCTTTTTATGGAAATTGCAGGCTATATTATCTTCTTTGCTGCATATTCACCTTCCCGTATCACAACGGAAGGCGTCATTCCCCTGGCTGTCATAAACGGCATTGCTGCCTTTTTCGTGCTGCTTCTGCATTATCTGAACGGATTCTGGAGAACCGCCGTATTTTCTTCACAACTCGGCATTGCCCTGCGTGTGCTGATGTTTTTCTTCTGGTGGCTTCCTCCTGTAAATATGATATTATTCTGTAAATGGTGCGCCATCGTGCGGAGGGAACTTATCTTTGAAAAGAGCAGCTACCTTCTGAATCAGGCAAGGGCAGAAAATAACATCTGCCGGACCCGTTATCCTGTTGTAATGGTACACGGCATTTTTTTCAGGGATTGGCAGTATATGAATTACTGGGGTCGCATCCCGCAGGCATTGAAACGCAATGGCGCCATCGTTTTTTACGGAAAACAACAGTCTGCGCTTTCCGTTGCTGCAAGCGCCGCTGAATTAACGTCGGAAATCCGGCGCATTCTTGCCGAAACAGGCGCAGAAAAAGTCAATATTATTGCACACTCAAAGGGCGGACTGGATGCCCGGTACGCCATCAGCCTTCTGGGAATGGATGACCTGACCGCCTCCCTTACCACCATCAATACGCCTCACAAGGGCTGTCAGTTTGCGGATGTACTGCTCGCATCGCTTCCAAAATGGCTGATATGTTTTGTGTCCGCCCGTTACAATGCATTGTTCCGAAAACTGGGGGACTCCTGTCCTGACTTTCTCGCAGGCGTATATGACTTAACCGCCGCTTCCTGTGCAGTTTTTAATTACAAGGTGCCGGACTCTCCCAAGGTATATTATCAGAGTATTATGTCTAAGATGAAGACGGCAAAAAGCGCCGGATTTCCGTTAAACTTAGGCTATCTTCTTGTGAAAAAATATGAAGGGGAAAATGACGGGCTGGTGAGCGTTTCTTCTGCTGTCAGGGGAAATTTCCCCGGACTGCTGACAGCCGGAAAAAAAGGAATCTCACACGGTGATATGATAGATTTAACCCACAGAAATGTGAAAGGATTTGATGTATGTGAATTTTATGTACAGCTTCTTGCAGATTTGAAGGAAAAAGGCTTTTAAAGCCTTTTTCCTTCAGACTGTAACCTATATATGTCCTAAATAACTGCTAAAATATATAAACAAGTCACACCAATGCTTATCACCAGTCCTACTGCCGAAAGCACAAGGCCTATAATCCCCATCGTCTGTTGGGGATATTTTCCTGCCAAACATACTATCCCTAAAATCAGACCTGTAATGCCAAGTATCAGGTTTATGAGCAATACCCAAAAGCAGACAAGAGAAAAAATACCCATTACAAGACTTAATACCGCCATATTTGCGTTCTTCTTCGGTATTGTATTTCTCACAACCGCCCTTGTGCTGTAATACGGGTTATAAGGATTTTGATTATTTGGTAATTGATTCATGTTGTTTCGGCCCTTCCATTAAAGATAACCTTGCATACGCAGTTGAATCTGCGCCATAAACCAGAGTGCAAGAACCACCGCAAAGATGCAATAAAGCACGATTGCGATTCCTGTCTTCTTATTCATGATGAGTTGAAGTGCAAACATACTGATGACTGCGCCCAAGAACATAAATAACCATCCGCCAAACAAAAAACCGCCGATTACGCTTAAGCCCACCAGCACCCATATCCATGCCGGCAATTTATTAATGGGCTCAAACGGCTTCCCGTTACTTACATACACGCCGTTGATTGTCAAATCGACTTTGTTTCCTATTACCACCACATGGCAGTTGGTGCCGGGCAGCATGATTTCGTAATCCACTAAATTGATAAACCAATTGCTGGACTTCACCCGATAGACATCCATATCCACCTGAATCTCCATCTTTCCCGTCCACGTCCTGTTAAAACTAATCGTGTGGGCAACCCCGTTGCAGTCTGTAACAGACCATGAATTGTTTTGCATATCTCTCCTCCTCTTGATAAAAATAGTGATAGTTATATGATACCATAATAATATATTATTTGAAAATAAATTTTTAGGTTAAATATATTAATTATAGCACCACAAACTGAGCAGGCAGGCTAAAAGCCGCCCGTAAACTCACACAAGTACTATATCAACTGCGGTAAAAGTGATTCCCCTATTGTCCCCTTTGGCATTGCCACACCAAAATTCTGCGCAATCGTCGCCCCCACTGCGGCAAAATTCTTCCTGTCGCAAAGTCTTTCTCCCCCCGTTAACGCCGGAGAGTATATGAGCAGCGGCACCATTTCCTTTGTGTGGTCCGTCCCCTTAAAGGTGGGGTCATTGCCGTGGTCAGCGGTAATCATCAGCAAATCCTCCTCCTTCATGTTCGCAAGGAAAACACCCAGTTTTTCGTCAAACCGCTCCAGTTCCTGTCCGTAACCCAGTGGGTTTCGCCTATGTCCCCACAGCGCGTCAAAGTCTACCAGATTGGTAAAACAGAGTCCCGTAAATTCTTTCTCCAACAATTCAATTGTCTGCTCCATTCCGTGCACGCTGCTCTTTGATTTGTAGGCCTCGGTAATGCCCTCCCCGTCAAAGATATCCCTGATTTTTCCTACGCTGATGACGTCAAAACCCTTTTCCTTTAAAGCATCCAGTACGGTTTTTCCATAAGGCTTTAAGGCGTAGTCGTGCCGGTTTGCCGTTCGCTTAAACTCCCCTTTTCGCTTTCCCGTATAAGGCCGTGCAATCACGCGTCCGACCCTCCACTCGTCACGCATGGTCAGTTCCCTTGCAATTTCACAGCAACGGTACAATTCCTCCAAGCCAAAGGTTTCCTCATTTCCGCAGATTTGCAGCACCGAATCGGCAGAGGTATACACAATCATGGCGCCCGTGGCAATTTCCTCTTCTCCAAGTTCTTCCAGAATCTCCGTTCCGCTGGCAGACTTATTTCCGATAATGCGCCGTCCCGTCCGCCTGCTTAGTTCCTCTATGAGCTCTTTTGGAAAACCGGTTTCCGTAAATGTCTGAAACGGCGTCGTGATGTGGAGACCCATCAGCTCCCAGTGTCCCGTCATGGTATCCTTCCCCGTGCTTGCCTCATGAAGCCTTGCCTGATATCCTTTTACCGCTTCAGGCTCTTTCACATGGGAAAGAGGATGAAGCCTGCCAAGGCCCAGCTTTGCCAGATTGGGGATTGAAAGTTCAGACATAAAAGCATCAATATGTCCCAGTGTGTCGCATCCTTCATCCCCGTAATCCGCTGCATTTTCCATGGCGCCTATGCCGAGGGAGTCAATGACAATGGTAAATATCCGTTTAAATTGTTTCATCCTGCTTTGCCCCGCTTTCCCGAATTTACTCTTCTTCCGCCCAGATAAGGGCACACTTCACGGCCTTCTGCCAGCCCTTCAGCAAAGCGCTCCGCTCCTCCTCTGCCATGGAAGGGGTAAGCTCCCTGCCAAGCTGCCAGTTTGCCTTAATTTCCTCCTTATCCTTCCAGTAGCCGGTTGCCAGCCCTGCCAGATATGCTGCGCCAAGCGCCGTGGTTTCTATGCATTTTGGACGGCGCACTTTTGTATCCAGGATATCTGCCTGAAACTGCATCAGGAAATTGTTGGCGCTGGCGCCGCCATCCACTTTTAAACTTTTTAAGGTCATGCCTGCATCCTTTTCCATTGCCCTTAACACATCCACAGTCTGATAGGCGATGGATTCCAGGGTTGCCCGGATAAAATGCTCCTTGCTGCACCCCCTCGTCAGTCCCACAATGGTTCCTCTTGCATAAGGGTTCCAGTAAGGCGCCCCCATGCCCGCAAAAGCCGGCACCACATATACCCCGCCGGTATTTTCCACCTCCACGGCATACTCCTCGGACCGGGGAGCGCTCTTTATCATGCGCATTCCATCCCTCAGCCACTGTATGGCGGCCCCTGCCACAAACACACTGCCTTCCAATGCGTATTCCGCCTGTCGGTCCGTACCGGCGGCAATGGTTGTCAAAAGCCCGCCTTGGGACTTTATTGCCTTGTTCCCGGTATTCATCAGCAGAAAGCAGCCCGTTCCGTATGTATTTTTTACATCCCCCGGCTCAAAACAGCACTGACCGAAAAGGGCTGCCTGCTGGTCCCCCGCCGCCCCGGCAATGGGAATCTCCCCGCCGAGCACGGAGGTTTCCGTATGCCCGTAAATATAGCTGGAAGGCTTGACCTCGGGAAGCATGTTTTTGGGAATATGGAAGTAAGAAAGAATTTCATCATCCCATTGTAACTTATGGATATCAAACAGCATGGTGCGGGACGCATTGGTATAGTCCGTCACATGCACGGCTCCCTTTGTCAGGTTCCAGATAAGCCATGTGTCCACTGTTCCAAACAACAGCTTTCCTTCCTCTGCTTTTTTTCTCGCCCCATCTACATTTTCCAAAATCCAGGCTATTTTGGAGGCGCTGAAATAAGCGTCGGGAACCAGCCCCGTCTTTTCCCTGACCGTTTTGTCAAATCCCTGCTCCACAAGCGTGTCAATCATGGCGGCCGTACGCCTGCACTGCCATACAATGGCATTGTAAACAGGTTCCCCCGTTTCCCTGTCCCAGCAGATGGTGGTCTCCCGCTGGTTGGTGATGCCGATGCCGCTTATCTCTTCCGGCTTTGCTCCCACCTTTGCCATGGCCTCTATCGCAACCGCAAGCTGGGAAGACCATATCTCTTTCGGATTGTGCTCCACCCAGCCGGGCTTTGGATAAATCTGTTCAAATTCCTTTTGCGCCATGGAACATATCCTGCCGCTTTTGTCAAAAAGAATACAACGGGAACTGGTCGTTCCCTGGTCCAGTGCCAATACATATTTCCCCATGTTTTCCTCCCATTCTGCAGCCATGCGGCTCAGCCGCCTGCATCATTTTTTATTCTGCTTGATTCGTTGCCACGATATCCACACCTGTTCCTGCAATATCCTTCACCAGCACATCCCCGATTTTCACCGGCGGGACAGCCTCCACCTGCCTAAGGGCCTCCATGCACTCCATAATTTTTCCTTTGGGAATGTCCCGGGCTGTTTTCACAGAAACCATCTGTCCTTTCCTGCCCTGAATCCGCACCGTGCTGGTCACCATGCGCCTCGGGTCCGTCAGTTCGTTGCGCGCATACTCCGCACCCCTGCCACAGGTATTGCCTGTCACGGTAATATTTCCGTCCTCGTCCGTCACCGCCTTCAGTGCACATCCCAGCGGACATCTGATACAAGTCATTTCTTTAACCTGCATATCTTCTCCTTCCAATCCGGCATAAGCGTTTTATCTTGTCTCACACTTCAATGCATATTGTAATGTCAGAAAGCCTTTCCTGCGCCAGAATATCTGCTTTTTTGATTTTTACCTGTTCCATCTCTCCGGGCGCCAGAACGGGCCTTTTTATTTTACTGACACATCTGTCGCCAAAATAAACCGCTATACAGGCATTGCGGTACACCTGTCCCACGCGGAACCGGATAATTTGTGTTTCCTCCATACAATACGGACGTATGGCGGAAGGAACCGTGTAACGGACGCCGTTTTTTGCGATAACAGCCAAACTTTCCTCTTTTTCCGACAATTTTGTCACTTCTTGCGGATTTTCCTGCCCGTCGTCCCTCTGCACAAAAGCCGCCGCCTTTTCCCCGGCTTTTTTTGCCTCCTCCGATACATAGTCCACCAAATCATGGACATGCAGCACATTGCCGCAGGCAAACACACCGCTTACATTGGTTTCCAGACTTTCGTTGACAAAGGGACCGCCCGTCACCCGGTTCAGATTTACCCCAAGGCCCGTGGAAAGTTCATTTTCGGGAATCAGCCCACAGGAAAGCAAAAGGGTATCGCAGGAAATATATTCCTCTGTTCCGGGAACCGGTTTCAAATTTTCATCCACCTGCGCCAGCGTCACGCCGCACACCCTGTCCTTTCCGTCTATATCCACCACGGTATGGCTTAATTTCAACGGAATACCATAATCATCCAGACACTGCACAATATTTCTTTTCAAACCGCCGGAATATGGCATCAGCTCCGCAACCACTTTCACCTTTGCCCCTTCCAGAGTCATTCTTCTTGCCATAATCAGGCCAATGTCCCCCGAGCCCAAAATCACAACCTCCCTGCCCGGCATCCTGCCCTCCATATTGACATACCGCTGTGCCGTACCGGCACAATAAATGCCTGCCGGCCGGTATCCCGGAATATTCAGCGCGCCTCTGGGGCGCTCCCTGCATCCCATTGCAAGGATAACCGCCTTTGCTTCCACATAAAACAACCCTTCCCGGCGGTTCATCAGGGTCAGCACCTTCCGGCCTTCCTCCCCGGCGGCAATGGACAGTACCATGGTTTCCAGTTCATAAGGAATCTGAAGTTCCTTTGCCATCTCAATAAATCTTGCCGCATACTCCGGCCCCGTCAGCTCCTCCTGAAACGTATGCAGGCCAAAACCATTGTGAATGCACTGGTTGAGAATGCCGCCCAGTTTATCGTCACGTTCCAGTATCAAAACATCCGTCGTCCCTGCCCTGACTGCTGCAACTGCCGCCGCAAGCCCTGCCGGTCCGCCGCCTACAATAGCGATATCTACCTGTCTCACGCCTGCGCCTCCTCTCTGTCCTCCATGCTTACAAAGGCCTCCCTGCTTTCCTCATAGCCTTTGTTGTATCCGACCAGAAATCCTGAATCCTTCCCGGATTTGGTAATCTGCGCCATATCTGCGGAAAGCTCCCTTGCAAGGATTTCCACCGTTTTCGGCGCGCAGAATCCGGCCTGGCACCTGCCCATTCCGGCTCTCGTCCTGCGCTTTATGCCATCCAGCGTGGTGGCGCCAAGCGGCCTGTGAATGGCCGCCAGAATTTCTCCTTCCGTTACCTGCTCACAACGGCAGATTACATTGGCAAAAGCAGGATTTTCTTTGATAAGACGTTGCTTCTCCTCATCCGTGGCAAGGCTCATGCCGGGCACGCCTTTCCTGTATGCCTTAAAGTCTTTTTTCAAGGCAGCGGGACGGATGCTTTGCAACAGGTTTGCCACGTACACACCGATTGCGGGGGCACAGGTCAGACCCGGCGATTCTATCCCGGCTACGTCAATAAAACCCGGTGCGTCTTCTGCTTCTCCTATGACAAAATCCCCGCCGTCCTCATGGGCGCGAAGTCCGGCAAAAGAAGTAATCACGGATTTGGAAGGCAGGTCTTTCAGGCTCTTTGCCGCCTGTTCCAGTACCTTTCCCATTCCTTCCCCGGTAGTGCATGTTGCCTCTTTATTTTCTATATCCTGGGCGGTAGGCCCTAACAGCAGATTGCCATGGACCGTGGGCGTCACCAGAATACCCTTTCCCATTTTGGTGGGAAGCTGGAATACGGTATGGGAAACCAGATTGCCCACCGTCCTGTCAAGCAGGCAGTACTCACCGCGTCTTGCAGTGATATGGAGTTTCTTTTCGCTGACCATATTGTGCAGCACATCCGCATATACGCCCGCCGCATTGATTACCACAGGCGCCTCAAAACACCCCTTATCCGTATGCACCCGGTAGAGGAAACCTTCCTTTCCTGCCCCTTCCCCGGTCACCGGCATTTTTTCAATCTTTTCCACCGTAGTATCCAGTTTAAATTCCACGCCGTTTTCACAGGCATTTTCCGCCAATGCAATGGTAAGCCCGAAGGGACAGACAATTCCCCCCGCCGGCGCATACAATGCCGCTTTTACGTCCGGTGAAAGATTCGGCTCCAATTCCCTCAGCTTGTCGGGTTCTACAATGCACAGCCCTTCCACGCCGTTTTTTCTTCCCCGCTCCAAAAGCTCCAAAAGTCCTTCCCTTCCTTCTTCCTCAAAAGAAAGCACCAGGGAGCCATTCCTCTTAAAAGGAAAATCCAGTTCCCGGGAAAGAACATCCATCATACGGTTTCCCTCCACATTCAGGCGTGCTTTCAACGTTCCCGGCACTGCATCATGGCCAGCATGGACAATACCGCTGTTTGCCTTGGAAGTGCCTTCACATACATCGCTTTCCTTTTCCAGCACCAGCACCTTCCGCTCATAGCGGGAAAGTTCCCTTGCTATAGCCGCCCCGGACACTCCCGCACCGATAATAATCACATCCGTCATAGCTTCCTCCTTTACCCAAATCCCCAAAGGTTTTCTTACGCCTTCCCTTCGGCAAAACCGCAAAAAGCCTGAACAAGAACTCTGTATTGTCTTTGCCCGGCTTTCCTCATCTACTATTTATAATAGAACATAATGATTTTAAAAACAAGATGATGATTGCAAAAATAGAATTGTGTATGTGTTATAAGCCTCATCCATCCAATAGTGCATTTTACTGTCACACTGCTTTTCCGGTAAGCATTTGGATATCAGGCCGGGTGACCGGGAATAGTAATTTATAATTGATGTGTCTGTTTTGCGTTAACAAACCGCACGATACCTTTTTTAACGTGCAAAGTTTATTTTATTTTTAGAAAACTTTTATGAAATCGTGCCCAATCCATTATTGCGAAATAATACTGAAACATGTAAGATTAAAACCATAAAAAAGAATTGTTGCGCAAAGGCGCAGTTAGGAGCACTTATGATGAAAGAATCTTTTCGTAACAGGCGAAACGGCTTTGAAACGGTTGAGCCGGGCGGCAAATCTTCTTCCAACACCCCTTGGAGAAAAATTGCAGGCATAGGCATCGGTATTTTTGTAATATTGATACTTGCATTCAACTCCACCTATCAGATTAGGGAACAGGAACAGGCGGTGCTGATTACTTTCGGGCAGGCCACTCCCGTAACGGAACCGGGGCTGCATTTTAAAATCCCCTTTGTCCAGCAGGTCAGCAAAGTAAACACTACCATACAGGGAATTTCCATCGGATATGACCAGACCTCCAATGTCTCCAATGAAGATGAATCCCTGATGATTACTTCAGATTACAACTTTGTAAATGTGGACTTCTTTGTGGAGTACCGTTTTTCCGACCCGGTGAAAGCGGTTTTTGCTTCACGGGAGCCTGTTGCCATTTTAAAAAATATCAGCATGAGCTGCATACGAAATGTCATAGGCAGTTATCCGGTAGACGATGTATTGACAACCGGAAAAAATGAAATTCAGGCTGCCATAAAAGAGATGATTTTAAAAAAGCTGGAAGAACAGGATTTGGGTATCCAGCTGGTAAACGTCACAATTCAGGATTCCGAACCTCCGACCATTGAAGTCATGGAAGCCTTCAAAGCGGTGGAAACGGCAAAGCAGGGCAAGGAAACGGCAATCAACAATGCCAACAAATACCGCAATGAGCAGATTCCTTCCGCCCAGGCCGAAGCTGATGCCATTATACAGGCGGCGGAAGCCGAAAAGACGGCACGCATCAATGAAGCACTTGCACAGGTGGCACGTTTTAACGCCATATATGAGGAATACAGCAAAAATCCTGAAGTAACCAGGGAACGCATGTTTTTTGAAGCAATGGAGGAGATTCTTCCTGACTTAAAGGTAATCATCGAAAGCCCAAACGGCAATATGCAGACCTTTTATCCGATTGAATCCTTTGTGGAGTTCCCTTCATCGGGTACCACTTCCGTTAACCAGCCTGCCGGCAACGACAGTTCCAGCCAGCAATAAGGAGGGCATATCATGAAAACATTTAAAAAAGCCATTTTGGCAGCATTCCTGTTATTGTTACTTATTGTGGGTGCATCCAGTATTGTAGTCACACAGGAAAACGAATACAGCTTAATTCGGCAATTCGGCAAAGTAGACCATGTGGTAAGCGAGGCCGGCATCAGTTTCAAGGTGCCTTTCATCCAGAGCGTGGATAAGCTTCCCAAACAAACGCTTTTATACGACCTGGCATCTTCCGATGTCATTACCAGTGACAAAAAAACCATGATTACGGACAGTTATATCCTGTGGCACATTACGGACCCCTTAAAATTTGCCCAGACCTTAAACTCCTCGATTGCAAACGCAGAAAGCCGTCTGGATACCATTGTTTATAACTCCACAAAGAATATTATCAGCAGCATGAGGCAGGAAGATGTTATCAGCGGCAGGGATGGGGAACTTTCGGCAGCCGTCATTGAAAATATCGGAAATTCTCTCGAGCAATACGGTATAGAACTGCTTTCCTTTGAAACAAAGCATCTGGATTTACCCGGTGATAACAAAGCAGCCGTATATGAACGCATGATTTCCGAACGCGACAACATTGCCGCCACCTATACCGCAGAAGGAAATTCGGAAGCACAGATTATTCGCAACTCCACAGACAGGGAAGTAGCCGTCATGCTTTCGGAAGCCAAAAAACAGGCGGAAATTTTGATAGCAGAAGGAGAAGCAGAATACATGAGGATACTTTCCGAGGCATATTCCGACCCGGCAAGAACAGAGTTCTATTCCTTTGTCAGAAGTCTTGATGCTGCAAAAGCTTCCATGACCGGCGGCAACAAAACTTTGATATTGTCCCCGGACTCTCCGATAGCTCGAATTTTTTATTAAAAAATATGTCGACCAAATGATTTGCAATCATGATTTAGATATAGTACAATAAAATTTGTAACATAATAAAGTGTCACAGACACCAATAAACGAAAGGAAGGTACCGTTATGTTCTCACGGCCGATACGCGGATGGTCAGATGTCACTATTGAAAATTTTAAATGTGATGGTTCTTATTTAACAGATATTCCCCATGATGTTTTGTGTTCTGCAAAATCTGCACTGGAAAATGATATTCCTTTCGTCCTGTATTTAGATGAAGAAGGCAATGAAGTATTTATTTTTTCCTATTATGAACGTACTTACGCCATAAGACAAATTGAGCCTCCTGAATTACATGTGTTTGAGATTGATTTTCGAAAACTGCTTGCCGAAATTATGCAGGACTTTACAGACTATATCTACGACTGGAGTGCGTGGTCTGAATATGAGCTGACAGATGATGAAATTGATGAAAATAAAGTTAAGATGGAAGCCCAGATAGCAGAAATCCGCGAACTGTTAATACAAAAAAGAAACCCTTACGACAAAAACAGCTTCTGACCGGAAGCTGTTTTTGTATTTCCCTTTATTCTTACTGCCTAACCCAATGTAATTCTATCTATAGCATTCAATTCCTCTTCTGTAAAGCATTTCCCTTTCACCATTCTCACATTATCAATAATCTGAGACGGTTTTGAAGCACCAACCAGCACACTGGTAACTTCACCATCCCTAAGAATCCAGGACAATGCCATCTGTGCCAGAGTTTCGCCCCTTTCCAATGCTATCTCATTTAATGCTTTAATTTTCTCCAGCTTGTCCGGCGTGATTGCACTCTCATTTAAGAATCTGCCGTCCCGTCTTACCCTGCTGTCCTCCGGAATCCCCTGCAGATACTTATCAGTCAGCAGTCCCTGCTCCAACGGGCAAAAAGCGATAATGCCAACACCATTGTCAGCCACATAATGTTTTAATCCGGATTTCTCTATCTTACGGTTTAACATGGAATAACTGCTTTGATGAAGGACGAAAGGGGTTCCCAACTCCCTTAAAATATCCATCGCTATTTCTGTCTGGGTCCTGCTATAATTGGAAATACCCACATAAAGGGCTTTTCCGCTTCTCACAATCCCGTCCAGTGCCAGCATGGTTTCTTCTATAGGCGTTTCATCATCCGGCCTGTGATGATAAAAAATATCCACATAATCCAGACCCATCCTTTTTAAGCTCTGGTCCAGGCTGGCAACCAGATACTTTTTGCTTCCGCCATCCCCATAAGGCCCCGGCCACATGCCATATCCTGCTTTGGTGGAAATAACCAGTTCATCCCGGTAAACACCCAGACTGTTTTTAAGTATTCTCCCAAAATTTGCTTCGGCGGCTCCTGCTACCGGGCCATAATTGTTTGCCAAATCAAAATGTGTTATCCCATTATCAAAAGCAGTATGACACAATTCCAACATATTGTCAAAACTGGCATTGCTGCCAAAATTATGCCACAATCCTAATGATACAGCGGACAGTTTTAGTCCACTGTTCCCACAATTAAAATACCTCATTCCGTCATAGCGGTTATCTGCCGCAACATAGTGGCCATACCCTGCATCATTCATAAGAAATCCTCCTAAACACTCCCTTTTTTCTATTATTGGTTTCCTTTTCATTTTATACGAAAACGCTGTTTTTTTCCATATGAATTTTGAAATCAAAATATAAACCCATTGCGTAATTTTACAAAGTATTTGATAAATTATACCGGATGCGACCGGATTTCACATTGTAAATGCGCGGTTAGGGCAACAAAGTTAAAAGATATCTGATAAAATTTTCCGGGCAATCGCCTGCGGCTGCAAATCCGAGAGTTTCCAGCAGTGAACGTGAAACGGTATTCTCTGAAGCCACCAAAGCCTGTACCGTATCAAATCCCAGTTCGATGGCGCCATACAAAAGCATAGCGCTGCAGACTTCTTTTGCCAATCCTCTTCTTTGCCAGGGTTTTCCTATTATAAATCCCAGTTCCGGCTCTTTGTAACCTCCCCGCAGGTCAAATCCTGCCCTGCCAATCACCTCTCCCGTTTCTTTCAAAAGCACGGTCCATATACCGAATCCATAAAATTCATACATGTTTTTCCGATACTGTTCCACATAACGCAGTTCATCCGCTTTGTCCGCAAACAGGTTTTCCATATACTGTGTAATGGAAGCATCCGCATATATTTTATAAAAAGCATCCACATCCTCCGGCGTCGTCTCCCGTACGATACAACGCGATGTCTCCAGAATCTGCCACGGAATGCCCACATTTCTTCTGTAAACCTTATCCAGATAATCCGCCGTAAACCCTTCCGGCTCGGTCAAGTAACGCACACCGTCAAAAGCTCTGTGCCGGTTTTTATTATGAAGGCATCCCAGCACCGGATGCCCCTTTTCGGCTGTCCTTACCGCCTTTTCTTCACAATCTGTCACAAAAATAAAATTCTTTTCAGCGTATGACGTGGAATTTGTTAGAGCATCACAGCGGTTGTCCCATTCCTCCCCGCTAAGTACGGACAGAATAATGCCATCCTTTCTCAGGTCTGCCGCAAAAAGCGCCTGCCATTCTGCCGTCAGTATCCGGTTTTCTTCTATATATAAATATACTTGTTGCAACAAAGTCATACCCTCTCCCTTGAAATCTTATCAATCATACATCTTTTAATGCATCACCATTTACCTCAATAAAAAAACAAATTACATATAACATTATAACACATAATAAGTGAAGATTATGGAATGAAGCAAAAGATAATAAATACGTCTACTTGTTTTTCTCTGTAAAATGATGTAGTATTTTTATTGTAACTTTATTTCAGGGAGAAAGGAAGAATAAATATGGCACAGAATCCCATTGTGACAATTACTATGGAAAACGGTGATGTGATGAAACTGGAGTTGTATCCTGACATCGCACCGATTTCAGTCAATAACTTTATCAGCCTTGTGCAAAAGAAGTTTTATGACGGTCTTATTTTTCACCGTGTTATCAAAGGCTTTATGCTACAGGGCGGAGACCCGGAAGGCACCGGCATGGGTGGTCCCGGATACAGCATCAAAGGAGAGTTTTCTTCAAACGGAGTGGAAAACACTTTAAAACATACGGAAGGCGTACTTTCCATGGCAAGGAGTATGCATCCTAATTCAGCAGGCTCCCAATTTTTTATTATGCACAAAAATGCTCCCCATCTGGACGGCAGCTATGCCGCTTTCGGCAAAATAACGGAAGGCATGGAAGTCGTGGATAAAATTGCCGGGATGCCTACCGATTACAATGACAGACCGTTGGAAGACCAGAGGATAAAAACCGTAACTGTGGAGACCTTCGGAGAAACTTATCCGGAACCCGAAAAAATTCTTGCTAATTTCTAACAATTTTACTTATATTTAAAAATATTCCGACAACAAATGGACGAGATTGGTGTGCAGGCACCTTCTCGTTCATATTTTGTTCACAATTAATTCAAGAAAACTTCATTCGAAAATCATTCTTTAGACACTTCTTTTGCCTATACTATGTTTATAGAAACAATAATCCCTTTCTTAAAGCCGTTAACAGTTTTTAAATACATTAAATAACTTTTTCATAATAAATGCCAGGCAAACTGTTTGCCTGGCATCCTCCCTTTTCAGGGGTTTTTTCGTTCTCCCTTTTCAAATGTGTTAAAAATCAGGATTGTTTTACAAAGTCTCACCATCCTATGACCAGATAGTTTATCAGAAAATCCGAAAGAGAACCGGTCCTCCCGCCACGGCGTCACGGCACCGCTCGCAATCGGAATTACCGCAATGTGTAATCTCCGGGTTCTCACCTATTGCCCCGGCACAGACATCCGCCAATTCCCTCGCCCTGAAACATGTCCAGATACTTTTTCCGACTTTTGTCCTTTTAGCATATCTTTCCAATACAGGCTTTAGTCTGCCGAATCCCATGGAGCAGCTTCCCGTAAGTACAGGTATCACTTTTTTGTTTTCATCATATGCCCAGCGTACAAAAGGGTTCCGTCCCGCTTTCTGCTCCGCATAGTGGATAATGGTCGCGCTTTCCAGCGAAACACCCATAAGCAGGACAAAACCATCGTCGTCACATAACTGCCTGAACGGCGCATAGACATCCGTTGCCGTCTGGTTTTCCACCAGCCGCCCGGCATGTTCTCCCAGCGCTGCAAATGAATTTAACGGGTTGTATCCTCTGACGCTCTCCGGCTCACACAAAACACACTCTGCAAAGATTCCCATGTCTTCTTTTGAGATGTCCTTACAGCTTGTATGAAAAATCTTTTCTTCACCATAGACATGGTTTAAAAAATAAGAATAATCCCCCGCGCCGTTATTGTCCGGCATATATCGTTTCTCCGGCCTTACCAAAAAATCATAAGTAAAAGCCGGCACCAGAATCGTACAGCCGCTGTCTAAAAAAGAATGGACAAGTCCTGATGCGTTCCCTTCAACCTTATCTGCAAAGGAACGCATGGAGGCATGCACGCAGATTTCAGCGCCGGCTATTCCCAGTTTGTTTATGGCATCCCTAATTTCTGCCTTTGTAATCATTTCATCTCCTGCTCATCAATCCACAGTAATCAGTTCATATTCGCTGCTGCCGATATGCAATGCTTCCGCGGCATCTATGGTATGGACACCATTGCGGGATTCAATTCTTTCAATTAAGTGGTCCTTGCCTGCATCGTCCGTTGCATAGACCAAATCCAGACAGGCCTTGTCAATGGCTACCGGGTCCGTGGAAACCAGAATACCGATATCCTTTATACAGGGGTCTTCCGCAACCGCACAGCAGTCACAGTCCACAGACATATTCTTCATGACATTGACATAAACAATATTGCCCTTAAAATAATCCACCACGGAAGCCGCCGCATCTGCCATGGATTCCAGAAATGCATCATGGTCAGCCGTCCACATTTCATCCGGCTTTCCTGCTCCGTGAATATACGCTTTTCCATATGAGGAAGCAAAGCCGATGGAAAGCTGTTTCAATGCTCCGCCGTAACCGCCCATGGGATGCCCCTTGAAGTGGGACAACACCACGCAGGCATCGTAATCTGCAAGGTTTTTTCCCACATAATTCTTCTTGATGACTTTTCCCTCAGGAACAGCCAGTTCCATATCCGGTCCCTCCGCGTCCAGAAGGTCCACCTTGAAATTCTGCGTCCATCCGTGCTTATCCAAGGTTTTTAAGTGTTTTTCCGTGGTGTTGCGCTCGCCCTCATACGCCGTATTGCATTCCACCACTGTTCCGCCCACATAGTCGATTATCTCTTTCCAGAAATCCGGCTTTAAAAAGTTCTGGTTGCCGACTTCCCCCGAATGCAGTTTTACCGCAACATTTCCTTTTAAGTCCACACCCAGTTCCTTGTAGAGTTCCAGCACTTTTTCCGGTGTAATTGTCCTTGAAAAATATACTTTTGCACGCATTTGTCTTCCTCCTTCAAAGTTTTGATAATTTTATGGTAGCATACTTTCCATTTAATTACAAATACATATGCTTGCCGGTTCGTCAATACCCTTGCCTCCGTAAATTCATCATAGCATTTTACGGACGAAAGTGCTACACTTATGTATATTTGAAAAGAAGGATATAAAAGGAGGAAGACTTTAATGGGACTATTTTCAAAAAAGCCAAAAGAAATCGTTATTGATTTAAACGCCAGTGAGGAAAACAAAAGAAAGATGCGCGAAATGTTTTCTTCCGTCATCGAGGATGCTGACACCTACCATATCATCCATGCAAGCAATTCCGACCAGACTTTCGACAGGGGATTTTTTATCGATACCCGGATTACAACCTTCCATAACTTTATTATGGGTTATCGCGAAAGCGATTTTCAGGTTGTACTTCTTGAAATTGACCTGGAAATAAAAAAACATGCCGAACCCTTTTATGTGAGTATAAATGAAATCAAAGAAACCAACTATTATCCAAAGCTCTGCCAGGCATGGCTTATTTACAAAGATGGGCCTGTATATGGTATCAAAATGGAGATTGATGATGTGTCCTCCACGTCAAAGTACGGTATGCACAATATCAGTCAGTCCGAGGAAAGGGAAGATTTCCTGAATTTCCTTGAAAAATACACAGATGAGCTGCAAAGGCGGGGATTCAAATTTAAACGGTTTAAGAGGTAATATGCCGTGACACGAAGAAAAGTCAAAATGTCAACAATTCTCCTTATCATGATTTAAGGGCGGAACCATGTCGGTTTCCGCCCTTAAATTATGATGCTCAAACCCTATTTTTCGGACATTTCCGTCCTTTTTAAGCCTGTCCTACGGAACCGAACAATTCCATTTTTTCTTTTACGGTCGCCTTGATTGCTTCCGCGCCGGGAGCAAGCAGCTTACGAGGGTCAAATCCTTTGCCTTCCAAATCCTTGCCTGCTTCAATATATTTACGGGTAGCTTCTGCAAATGCAAGCTGGCATTCTGTATTTACGTTGATTTTTGCCACACCCAGGGAAATGGCTTTCTTAATCATATCTGCGGGAATACCTGTTCCGCCATGAAGAACAAGCGGAAGCTCACCTGTCTTCTGCTGAACTGCATCAAGGGTTTCAAAGCTTAACCCTTTCCAGTTTGCAGGATATTTTCCGTGAATATTGCCGATGCCTGCTGCCAGAAAATCTACTCCCAAATCAGCAATTGCCTTGCATTCATCAGGGTCTGCGCATTCACCCATGCCCACAACACCGTCTTCTTCTCCACCAATGGAACCAACCTCGGCTTCAATGGAAATTCCCTTTTCATGTGCGTCTGCCACAAGCTTTGTTGTTTTTTCGACATTTTCCGCAATGGGATAATGGGAACCGTCAAACATAATGGAAGAAAATCCTGCTTCCATGCATTTGTAGCAGCCCTCAAAAGAACCATGGTCTAAATGAAGCGCTACAGGTACTGTGATATTCATATCCTGCAACAGGCCGTTTACCATGCCTACTACAGCGTGATATCCTCCCATGTACTTTCCTGCACCTTCAGATACCCCCAAAATAACGGGAGAATTTAATTCCTGGGCTGTTGCAAGAATGGATTTCGTCCATTCCAAATTATTGATATTGAACTGACCTACTGCATAATGACCTGCTTTTGCTTTTTTAAGCATTTCTGTTGCTGATACTAACATGTCTCTTACCTCCATAAAAATTTGTTGTTGCGTATATTCTACCCCATTTTTTTCAAAAAGGGAATAGCTGCCTATTTTTTTATCTATTTTTTTCGTTTTTCGCAACTTAAACTAAGCTGTGGTCAACCTCCATTTTTTATCTTCTTTTCCGGCTGGATTTTTCAGGAACCATGATTTCCATGGCCTCTTTATAATCCTCTATTAATACTTCTTTATGATTACCGCCAAACTCTCCGTCCAGTGTCCATGCCACTTCTTCTTCAGACTCCACCTGAAGCCTTGCCGTTTTAAACCAGTAAATCAATTCATTTTCCATATCCCTGTCTATGAGGGCGGCAAGCAGCCGGTTTAACTCAATGGCGCCGGAAGGTTTCCTGACCAATGTGACCTCCAGTTCACCATCATTTAATTCCACATTTTTACCGGTAATCCGCTTAAATCCCCCCACAGATACGGAGTTTGTCACCATTCCAAAGAGGAAGTCGCCTTCAATTACAGTATCATCATACATAAAACGCATACGGTAGGACTTAATGGATGCCAGTCTCTTCATCCCTTCCAGAATATAAGCCATATGTCCAATCATATTTTTCATTTCCTGGTCTGTACCGTAGGATACATCCGTGAACAGACCGAAAGCCGCCACATATACAAATACATCCCTGTTAAATGCTCCAATGTCACAGGCAAATTTATTGCCCTCCATAATAATTTGTGCCGCCTTTTCCATGTTTTTGGGAATACAAAGGCTTCCGGCAAAATCATTGGTACTCCCTGCCGGAATGTATCCGATGGGCAAAGATTTGCCGCTTTTTACCATGCCCGTTACCACCTCATCAAGGGTTCCGTCCCCTCCGCTGCAGACCAGCATGTCATACCTGTCTTCCCTTTCCCGGACCGCCCTTAAGGCATCACCTTTTTCCTGTGTTACATAAACTGTAACTTCATATCCGCCCTTAATAAAAATATCTACAATCTTTAAGAGATGGTTCTTCACCTGTGCTTTACCCGCCTTGGGATTTAACACAAAGAGCAGTTTCTTTTTTTCCATGCCAACCTCCATGCCGCCACTCCGTTGCGGCCCATAATTCCACGGAGCTAAAGTTCCAATGAAAAAGGTTAAAAACTCTTATCACACTACATACCTTAAAAAAGCGGAATCAATAAAGAAAGTTTAAATTCTTTACCAACTCCGCCAGCCTTGCGATTTTGTCAACCATTTTTAACAGGCCTGTTTTCCCCTTAAATATTTCTCGATATCCTCTACTGCTTCTTTCTCATCGTTCCCCTCTGCCTTTACCACAATACATTCCCCGATTCTCAGGCCAAGGCTCATAACTCCCATAATGCTTTTCGCATTTACCCTTTTCGCTTCATCTTCGGACTGAATGTAGATTGTGCTTTCATACCTGCTGGCAATCTGTACCAGCATGGCAGCAGGGGTCGCTTCCAACCCGTTTTCCAGGTTGACCGTGATTGTTTCCTTTATCATAATATTCTCCTCCTTATGCTCTGAGCCTGTCAGCAAGTTCACTCAGCTTACGAAGCCTGTGATTAACCCCGGACTTCCCTACCTTCGGGCTCAAAAACTCTCCCAGTTCCTTTAACGCTGCATCCGGATACTCCAGCCTTACCTCAGCCATCTCTCGTAAACTATCCGGAAGCTTGGAAAAACCATAATGTTCCTTAATATATAAAATATCTTCAACCTGCCTGGTTGACGCTTGTACTGTCTTATTGATATTAGCGGTTTCACAGTTTACCCTGCGGTTAATGGAATTGCGCATTTCCTTTAATATGCGAAGATTTTCGAGATTCATAAGGGATACATGGGCTTCCATAATGTTCAAAAGGTCTACAATCCCCGCACCCTCTTTCACATAAACCACAAAATATCTTTTGCGCTGCACAATCTTTGCTTCTATGTCAAACCCGCCAATCACCTCCTGCAGCTGTCCTGCCTGGGCGGGATTATTGCAGACAAATTCCAAATGATATCCTTTTTGGGGGTCACTGATAGAACCGCAGCTCAGAAATGCCCCACGCAGAAATGCCCTCCTGCAGCAGGTGCTTTTCATCAGCAGGGGATTGACCGGCTCTGAAAGCCTGCCAAATTTAGCAAGCAAATTACCTTTCATTTCCCCTTTTAAAACCACATCAGTATCTATATTAAATGTTTTTCTCAATAATGTAAAGCCTTTTCTGACAACAGCTTCATTTTCCGTCTGAAATCCAATGGTAAGGCTTCCGTCTTTATCCTGTCCATATTGACCGCAAAAATGCATAATCGCGGATAATTCCGCAATTTGGCAATGTCTTGCCGAATTAATATGTTTTGCAAGTTCCTCTTTTACTTCCGTTGAAAAGGACATTTTATCCTCCATTTCAGTCCTGCGGTTCAAATTTGTGAAATTTTCATCACCTTTTGTCCCGTACTTCCCTGTGAAACAATTTGATACCGTAACTGCCCTGATTTTTCATCCGGGAATACAACTCATTCGCAAGAGTCACGCTTCTGTGCTGGCCGCCCGTACAGCCTATGGCAACCACCAACTGATATTTACCTTCTTTTACATAATTGGGTATCAAAAATCCCAACATATCCGTAAGCCTGTCCAGAAACTCTTCCGATTCGGAAAATTGCATGACATAGTCACTCACTTCCTTATCATTCCCTGTTTTCTGCTTCAGCGCATCAAGATAATACGGATTGGGGAGGAACCTGACATCAAAAACCAAATCAGCATCTGCCGGAATGCCATATTTAAAGCCAAATGACAACAGCGTTATCATAAGGCTATTATATTCTTCGTTCTGTATAAAAATTCTGTCCAGTTCCCCTTTCAGTTCCCTGGTCAGCAGGTTTGTCGTATCTATCACATAATCTGCCTGCTCCCTGATACCCTCAAGCATCTTCCTCTCCCGCCAAATGCCATCCTCTATCCGGCCATCCATTGCCAGCGGGTGCAGCCTGCGGGTTTCTTTATATCGCTTCACAAGTGCAAAATCAGAAGCGTCCATAAACAGTATTTCAAAATCATACCCGGCTTTTTTCTCTTTCTGTAAGATAGCCGTTGCTTCCGAGAAGGACTGTCCTGCCCGTACATCCAGGCCAAGCGCCACTTTTGTGATTTCACTTCCCGGTGTTGCAATCAGTTCCACAAACTTTTCAATCAGGGAAACGGGAAGGTTGTCAACACAATAAAATCCGGCATCCTCCAGCATCTTAAGGGCAGTGCTCTTTCCGCCGCCGCTCATGCCTGTTACCACTACAAAACGCATTGTCCCGCTCCTTTCATCCTTTAAAAAATGGTGACTTCACTGTTGTCATTGTACAGCTATGTGGTGTATTCCTTCAATTCCTCCAAAAATTCCTGATATTCATTATCAGACCAGTAGAATGTAAGTTCTTCCTCTGTGTATTCGTCCGGGGTATAACGCATGAAATTGCTGCCAATGTCATATCCAAATCTCTTCAGTACGGCTTCCGCAAATTCTCTGAAAAACATACCAATCCCCGTTATGACATTTCCATCTTCCACAAGTCCTTTGTGTATGAAGTTATCTTTTTCAACAAAGTCGAAAATGTCTGCCATCTGCATGAAATAACCTGAAGTAAACTTCTTTCCCTTTAGGATTCCTGCTTTGGATAATAAAATAGGTGCGGAAGAAATTGCCGCAAAAACAGTGTTTGAACCGTTTCCACCCTTAATAAATTCAATCAGCCCGTCATCAAACAATGCAGGCAGCGGATTGATTGTCCCCGGTAAAATCACGCAATCATAGTCCGAAATCTTTACATCTGCCGTTGTTTTGGAAGGAATAACCTGCAAACCATCTTCACTCCGGTATTCCCTTTTCTCACTTGCGATGTAATCAATCTTCTCGCCAAACCAGACTGTCAGTGCTGACGTCAGGCAGGTAATCTCCTGCAAAGAAAAGTCCGGATATAATAAAACTGCGAATTTTCTCATTTGGTTTTCCTCCATATTTTAAAAATCACCTAAAAATATTACTTCAGGAGACAATTTTACGGAAAATTGACGGTATACTTCTTCCTGAACGAGAGAAATCAACCGGCGGATGTCCTTTGCGGTGGCGGTTCCTGTGTTTATGATAAAACCGCAGTGCTTTTCGGAAACCTGCGCGCCGCCGATTTTTTTGCCGGCTAATCCCGCTTCCATAATCAGTTTGCCGGCAAAATATCCTTCGGGGCGTTTGAAGGTACTGCCTGCGCTGGGATATTCCAGAGGCTGTTTTTCTTTTCTCCTGCGCTGAAAATCTTCCATTTTTTCAGCGATTGCCTGTTTGTCACCTTTTTGAAGAAGAAAACAACACTCCGTCACAATAAACGGATGATTTTTTACAACGCTGGTGCGGTATCCGAACTCCATGGTTTCATTGTCCAATTCCAGCTCCGTACCGGTTTTGTCCAAAACGGTAACGGTATCCGCCACCATCTTTATCTCCCCGTCATAAGCGCCGGCATTCATGACCACGCCGCCTCCTACCGTACCGGGAATCCCTGCCGCAAATTCCATTCCCGTCAGCCCCTCGTCAAGAGCCGTCCTTGCAACCCGGGACAAAAGAGCGCCTGCCTGTGCATAAATACGGTTTTCCTCCACCCGGATTTCATTCATATTTTCTGAAATCTGTAAGATAATTCCTCTATATCCCTTATCCCCGGCCAGCAGATTACTGCCGTTTCCCAAAACAAAATAGGGGATTTCAACCCTTGCAAGGTAGCCCAGCAAAGCCGCAAGCTGCTTTCCGTTTTCTATTTGTATGATGCAGTCGGCCTCCCCACCTACCCGGAAGGTCGTATGTTTCTTTAACGGTTCCCTGTATAGAATATTTTCTGCGGGTACGAATTTTTGCAATGCCTCGCTTACTGCCTGACTTATCATTCTTTCCCTCATTTCTGCAATACTTATTTTTTTACCTACAGGTATCCAGAATCAGCTTTGCCGCGCCAAAAATACCTGCGTCATTCCCAAGCGTTGCCAGCGCAAATTTTGCATCCCTGCAGCCCCTGAATGCATACTGCATGTAGTAAGGCCTGATATACTCAAAAAGCACCTCTCCGGCTTTGGAAACACCGCCGCCTATAACAAATACTTCAGGATTCACTACACCCGCAATTATCGCCAGGCCTTTTCCCAGATACCTTCCAAACCGCTCTGCAACCTCTATTGCTACTTTATCCCCAAACTTCACCGCGTCAAACACTGCCTTTGCGGAAAGTTCCCTGTCACGCAGCACACTGGCTGCATCGTCTTCCTCAAGGCGCTTTCTTGCCAGCCTCACAATACCCGTCGCGGAGGAATACTGCTCAAGACAACCGATATTGTGGCAGCCGCATTCATCCGTCTCGTTGTCTTCTACATGGATATGGCCGATTTCCCCGCCGGAACCATTTGCTCCCGTCACCATCTGCCCGTTACAAATGATACCGCCGCCAACCCCGGTTCCCAAGGTTACCACTACCAAATCCTTATATCCTTTTCCACCGCCCTGCCACATCTCGCCGAGCGCCGCCACATTGGCATCGTTTCCTGCCATAACAGGCAAATCAAGGTGTTTTTTAAATTCCTCCGGAATATTAAATACTGTATCCCAGCCCAGATTTGCGGTTTTGTATACCGTGCCTTTTGCATCAATCGGTCCCGGCGCACCGATGCCGACGCCTGCAACTTCCTCTGTATCAATCTGCATTTTCTCCAGCTTTTCCTGAATGCTTTCTGCAACATCCGGTAAAATCCTTTCACCGCCGTTTGCCGTCACACTGGGAATCTCCCATTTTTCCAGTACATTTGCATTCATGTCAAAAAGCCCCATCTTAATTGTTGTTCCGCCAATATCCACGCCAAAAACGTATTTTTTCATCCTTTTTTCTCCTTTATCAGATTATTCTTCATCGTCGCGTTTTCTCGCAAGGGAGTTCTGCACTCTGGTATAAAGCTCCTGTGCCGCATTGTATCCCATTTTTTTCTGTCTGTGGTTGACCGCTGCCGATTCACAGATAACTGCAAGGTTTCGGCCCGGACGGATTGGCAGTGTATGACACACTATCTTATTCCCCAGATATTCCGTATATTCTTCCTCCAGGCCAAGACGGTCATATTCTTTATCCTTGTCCCAATCCTCCAATTTTATCACCAAATCCACCGACTGGGTATCCTTAACACTGGACGCGCCAAACAAAGCCTTTACATCTATAATGCCGATGCCGCGCAATTCGATAAAATGTTTTGTAATATCCGGTGCGGAACCTACCAGCGTATCATCACTGACCTTCCGCAGTTCCACCACATCATCCGTCACAAGGCGGTGTCCCCTTTTTATCAGTTCCAGCGCAGCCTCCGATTTACCGATACCGCTCTCTCCCGTAATCAGCACGCCTTCGCCGTATACATCAACCAGAACCCCATGAACGGAAATGCACGGCGCCAGTTTTACGTTGAGCCACCGGATTGCCTCTGCCATAAACGTGGAAGTGTTCTGTTTGGTGGAAAATACCGGTCGGCCATGCTTTATCGCAGTTTCTATAAAAAGAGCATCCGGCTGCAGTTCCCGACAGAAAATGATACCGGGAATGTCATATGAAAGCAGCTTATCGTAAACCCTTCTCTTTTGTTCTTCGTCAAGTCCTTCCATGTAAGTATATTCTACGAACCCGATAACCTGTAACCGCGAAGAATCAAAATGCTCAAAATATCCGGCCATCTGAAGCGCCGGCCTGTTCAGGTCAGGCTGAGTGACACGGATATTATTACAATTAATATCCGGAGTCAGGTTAAAAAATTTAAACTTTTCAATCACTTTTTCCAGTTTTACGCTTGCCATAATCCTACCTCTTATAGAATCCAGTTTTTTTCTATTGTAGCATATCCCCCTGACTGTGTGAAGTATCGTTTTCGCTCTTTCGGAAAAAGGCATGAACCTGTTTCGCAGTCTGTTCGGGCATTCCGGAAACCTCCATCAGCTGTTCGACCGACGCCTTTTTTATATCCTCGATAGACTTAAAATGACGCATCAGGGCCTTTCTCCTTGCCGGCCCTATGCCGGGAATGTCCTCCAGCACGGATTTTACCTGCCCCTTGCTTCTCAGGGAACGGTGATATTCAATGGCAAACCTATGCGCCTCATCCTGTATCCTCGTAATCAGTTTGAAGCCCTCCGAATGCGTATTAATTTCTATTTCTTCATTATTATAATATAATCCCCTGGTTCTGTGGTTGTCATCCTTTACCATGCCGCATACGGGAATCCGGATTCCCAAATCCTTTAACACCGAAAGGGCAATATTGACCTGCCCCTTGCCGCCGTCCATCAGAAGAAGGTCGGGAAACTTTGTAAAGCTGCCCAGCTTTTCATCCATTTCTTTTTCCCGCAGTTTTTCCTGCTCTTCCATGCCATGCACAAACCGTCTTGTCAGTACCTCTTTCATACAGGCATAATCGTCCGGTCCTGCCACGGTTCTTATTTTAAACTTCCTGTAATCACTTCTTTTTGGCTTGCCCTTTTCAAACACCACCATAGAGCCAACATTCTGAAACCCACTGATGTTGGAAATATCATACGCTTCCATGCGGTTTGCATTTTCAACATGAAGCAGACCGGCGATTTCTTTTACCGCTCCGATTGTCCTGCCCTCTTCCCTCTTCATTCTTTCTTTATCCTGGCTTAATACCAGCGCAGCGTTCTGGGCTGCCAGTTCCACCAGTTTTTCCTTACTTCCCTTTTTGGGCACAAGCAGCCTGACACGGCTCCCTTTCCGGCTGCTCAGCCAGTCTTCTATCAGAACCCCATCGGTAATTTCATATTGTAACATGAGTTCCCGTGGAATAAATGGTGTGCCGGCATAAAACTGCTTGACGAAATCTTCCAAAATCTGTTCTTTGGAATTATCAAAAACCCTCGTCATATAAAAGTGTTCCCTGCCAATCAACTTGCCATCCCTGACAAAGAAAACCTGCACCACCACATCCGCCTCATCCTTTGACAAAGCGATAATGTCCCTGTCTTCCCCCACGCTGTCCGTAATCTTCTGTTTCTGGGCAACCGACTTGATACTGTTCATTAAATCACGGCATCTGGCCGCCTCCTCAAATTCCATGTTCTCCGACGCTGACTTCATTCTTGTTTCCAAGTCTTTCAGAATGCCCCCGTAACTGCCGCCAAGGAAATCCAGGGCCTGTTCCACGCGTTCCCTGTATTCGTCCCTGCTGATATAGTTCTGACAAGGCGCTGCACACTGCTTGATATGATAATTGAGGCATGGTCTGTCCGAACCGATATCCTTTGGAAGATTCCTGTTGCAGGTTCGCAGCTGGTACAGCTTATTCAGCAGTTCTATCGTATCCTTCACTGCTCCCACACTGGTATACGGCCCAAAATAGCGGGACTTGTCTTTCTTCATTTCCCGTGACAGGAAAATACGCGGATAAGCCTCCCCCACCGTCACTTTAATGTATGGATAAGTCTTATCATCCTTTAAAAGCGTGTTGTATTTGGGGAGATACTCTTTAATCAGATTGTTCTCCAACACCAGCGCTTCCAGTTCGGAATCCGTTACAATATATTCAAAACGCGCAATCAGAGAAACCATTTTATCTATCTGGGGGCCCCTCCCGATTTTTTCCCTGAAGTAGGAACGGACACGGTTTCTTAAGTTAATGGCTTTTCCCACATAGAGGATGGCATCCTGTGCATCATGCATGATATAAACTCCCGGTTTCGGAGGGAGTTTTTTTAATTCTTCCTCAAAATTAAACAACATATTCTGCCCCCAAAAAAGCCGTATCGGACAGATACGGCTTTTTCACTTAATCCAGAGAATGATTGGAAAACAATCCCACCTCAGCCTTTTTTTCTTCCCCGGTATTTTCATCCTGTACCGGTGCGGGTGTTTTTACAGGCATCTCCTCTTCCTTCAGGGATATTACCTGTTCCGGCATCTTTACGGCCTCGGGAACGACAACCTCCTGTTCCTTCTCTTCTTTTTCCTCTTCCTTCTTTTCTTCAGGCTCGGGAATACCTTTCTCCCTGCGGAAAATTTCCATAAATTCCTTACCGGTAATGGTTTCTTTTTCTATCAGGAAGGCCGCCAGTTTATCCATCAGTTCACGGTTTTCACTGAGAAGCTCCTTGGCCTTTTCATAGCTTTCTTTTAAAATCACCACCACTTCAGCATCCACTTCCGCCGCCGTTTTGTCACTGCAGTTCATGACATCACGACCCTCCAGATACTTGCTCTCCACAGTGGAAAGCCCAACCAGCCCAAAACGCTTGCTCATACCGTACTGGGTTACCATCGCGCGGGCAATGCCGGTTGCTTTTTCAATGTCATTGGCCGCCCCTGTCGTCACCGTGTCAAACACCAGCTCCTCCGCAGCGCGTCCTCCCACAAGGCCTACCAGCATATCCCGAAGCTCCGCTTCCGTGTTCAGGTACTTTTCTTCTTCCGGCACATGCATGACATATCCCAAAGCGCCCATGGTCCGGGGAACTATGGTAATCTTCTGCACCGGCTCGGAATTTTTCTGAAGCGCACTGACAAGCGCATGACCGACCTCATGATAGGATACAATTTTTCTCTCTTCCTTGCTCATGATACGGTCTTTTTTCTCTTTTCCGACCAGTACCTGCTCCACCGCATCAAACAAATCTTTCTGGCACACATATTCCCTGCCGTCTTTGACCGCATTGATGGCTGCTTCATTAATCATATTGGCAAGGTCGGCGCCGACAGCGCCGCTGGTTGCAAGGGCAATGGCATCAAAATCCACCGTTTCATCCATCTTGACGTCTTTTGCGTGTACCTTCAAAATCTCCACACGTCCCTTGAGGTCCGGCTTATCCACGATAATCCGTCTGTCAAAGCGTCCCGGGCGCAAAAGCGCCTTATCCAGAATCTCCGGGCGGTTCGTCGCTCCCAGAATCAAAATACCCTTTGATGTGTCAAAACCATCCATCTCCGAAAGGAGCTGGTTCAGCGTCTGCTCCCTTTCTTCGTTTCCGCCGCCGTATTTGGAATCACGGCTCCGTCCGATGGCATCAATCTCATCAATAAAGATAATGCATGGTGCATTTTTCGTTGCTTCCTTAAACAAATCCCTTACACGGGAAGCGCCCACGCCTACATACAACTCTATAAAATCGGAACCTGCCAACGAGAAAAAGGGAACGCCTGCCTCGCCTGCCACCGCTTTGGCAAGCAAAGTTTTACCTGTACCGGGAGGGCCCACCAATAATGCACCTTTCGGCAGCTTGGCGCCGATTTTGGAGTACTTTCCGGGATTGTGCAAAAAGTCCACAACCTCCTGCAGGGATTCCTTGGCTTCATCTTCACCTGCCACATCTTTAAAAGTAATGCCGGTTTCCTTCTGCACATATACCTTTGCATTGCTCTTTCCCACTCCCATGGGACCGCCGCCCTTATTCATCTTACGGAACAGGAAGCTGAGGAGTACCCAGAACAGCACCAGGGGCAGGACATAATACAAAAGAATCTCCATAATGAAGCCGGAGTTGTCAGGAATATATCCCCAAACCTCAATTCCTGCTTCCCGCAGCCGTTCGGGAAGGGTGTCGTCCTCCACCATCGCCGTGTAATAGGTAGTCCTGTTGCCCATCCCATAGTAGTAAAACAGCGGGTTTTTCTGCTCTGTTTCCTCATTTACCAGTTCGATATTGATGTGGTCAGAGCCATACTTGACACATTTAATCTTGGTGTTGGGCTGTCCTTCTACGCGTCCTGCCTCCACCCACTCCATAAACTGGGAGTAGCTTATCTCTTCCGTCTCACTGCCGGTAACCGTTTTCATAAAGACACTTGTGAGCATCAGCGTAATCAATGCCGCAACCAGCAAAAGCAGGAGATTCACCTTTCTGGGATTCTGATTTCCCGGACCGCCCTGATTATTGCCGCCCTGGTTCGGGCCGCCCTGGCCGTTTCCCCGGTTACCGTTGTTGTAACCGTCCCCGTTGTCATACTGATTCAAATTTTGTTCACTCATTTAGTTTCTCTTTCCTTTAATAATAGGTTCACTGGTCAAATCCACACCCAGTTTTTTAAATGTTTTAATATCTACATCAGAGAGCATCACCGAGGTGTGCACCTGACACCCCTTCAGCTTCGGGAGCTGCTCCAGCGCTTTCCTTGCATTTTTATCATTCAATGCGGAAATGGAAAGGGCAATCAGCACTTCGTCCGTATGGAGACGCGGGTTTTTCCCTCCGAGATATTTTGTCTTCAATTCCTGAATCGGCTCAATCGCTTCCGGTGAAATCAAATGGATATCATGCTCCACTTCCCCCAGATACTTTAATGCGTTTAAGAGCAGGGCAGCCGACGCCCCCAACAAATCCGATGTCTTTGAAGTAATAATGGTTCCGTCCGAAAGTTCTATTGCCGCTGTCGGCACGTGGAGCGCTTCCTCCCTCTCCTTTGCGGCAACGGTAACTCTCCTGTCATCCGTGGAAATTTTCGCCTGTTTCATCAGGAGTTCTATTTTGTATACTTCATTCTCTTTTGCTTTTCCTTTGATAACATCATTGAGCGCCGTATAATAGCGGCGGATAATTTCCATATGGGATGCTTCCCTGCAGGCTTCATCATCCACAATGCAGTTGCCTGCCATATTGACGCCCATGTCCGTGGGGGACTTATAGGGATTTTCCCCATAAATCCCTTCAAATATAGCATTCAAAACCGGGAATATCTCAATGTCCCTGTTGTAATTAACCGTGGTTTCACCGTACGCTTCCAGATGGAACGGGTCAATCATGTTGACATCATTCAAATCAGCGGTTGCCGCTTCGTAAGCAAGATTGATAGGATGCTTCAAAGGAATATTCCAGATGGGAAAAGTCTCATATTTGGCATAGCCGGCTTTGATGCCTCTCTTGTTGTCATGATAAAGCTGGGAAAGACAGGTTGCCATCTTACCGCTCCCCGGTCCCGGCGCCGTAACCACCACCAATGGTCTTGTGGTTTCAATATATTCGTTTTTGCCAAAGCCATCATCGCTGACAATAAGGGGGATATTGGATGGATAACCTTCTATGGAATAGTGAAGATACACCTTGACATTTCTTTTTTCCAGTCTTTCCTTAAAGTCCGCGGCGCGCATCTGCCCGGCATAATGCGTCAGTACCACACTCCCCACATACAGTCCCCTGCCTTCAAACTCCTGCATCAGGCGCTGCACGTCTTCGTCATAGGTAATTCCCAAATCAGCGCGAATCTTGTTTTTTTCAATATCCGCGGCATTGATGACAATGACAATCTCCGCTCTGTCGGAAAGTTTCATTAACATACGAAGCTTACTGTCCGGCTCAAAGCCCGGCAATACCCTTGATGCATGAAAATCATCAAACAGCTTTCCTCCGAACTCAAGATATAGTTTGTCCCCAAACTTATTAATTCTTTCCCCAATATGCTCCGATTGCATTTGTAAATATTTTTCGTTATCAAATCCTGTTTTCATTGTCTTTTCTTTTCCTTTTGTATTACCGTTTCCCATTTTAACATAACAAAGTATATTATACCATAAAAAAGGAATGAAGAAATATCAAATTTTTCTAAATTGCAAGATATTTTAATAAAACTTCCGATTGATACTGATAATTGGCTATGATATACTCAGAGCATTAAATCTGAGTTTGAATAGGGGTAAAAATGAATGGCCGAATCTTTTATATGTAAAATAGCTTCTCCTCAAGAAATAGAAATAAAATGGGAGTATGAAATTTCACACCACGAAAAAGACAAAGGGAACTGGATAGTTTGGAAGAAACAGAGCATGGAAAATTATAGGAAGGGTTATACCCTCCCTTACTATGGGATATTAGAGGGAAACATAATTTGCGAAGCAACTGCAATACTCCACCCCAAGGCTGTGCAAAACAGCACCGGTTTAGTTGACGGTCATACAGTTTATCTGTCTGCATTCCGCACGGTTAGCAGGTTTCAGGGAAAAGGGTATTTTTCAAGGTTATTTCATTTTATGATTGATGATTTGCGGCAAAAGGGGTTTACAAAAGCTACAATTGGCGTAGAACCTGCCGAAGAGAAAAACAAAGAGATATATGCCCACTATGGTTTTACCGAATATATCAAATCCGGTAAGGAATATTATCCGGACAAAACGGCAATCGATGTAGAATATTACGGAAAAACCATTGGATAATAGAATCAAATGTATATTTATCGGGGTATTTCATTTCTTGGTAAGATTTGAAGAAGATATTTATTCCCGCACTTGACAATTTCTCCACCCAATGATAAAATCCTTTTTGTTAAAGCAAAGGCGCTAAAAAGCATTTTTTAGCGTCTTTTTTTATTTTAATAGACATTTAAAAAACTCATTTTTGCTGCTTTAGAATTGTGCACATTGTATATTCCATAAGCAGGCTCTGGAAAAACGCTTGCGCTTAGCGAGGTATTTTCGAGCTTAGCGCAACTGCGTTTTTCCCGAAGAGGGAGCGTGCCTGTGTTGGAATATACAATGGGCGCAATGACAACAGCAAAGCAACCAATTTTCGCAATCATTTATCTATTTCAAAAAGCATGGAGGTATTTTTATGCCGGTAAAATATGTATTTGTCACAGGCGGCGTAGTATCAGGACTTGGAAAGGGCATCACGGCGGCGTCCTTAGGACGTTTGTTAAAATCGCGGGGTTACAAAGTAACCATGCAGAAATTTGACCCCTACATCAATATTGACCCCGGCACCATGAACCCCATCCAGCACGGGGAAGTTTTCGTCACCGACGACGGCACGGAAACGGATTTGGACCTGGGACACTACGAACGTTTTATTGACGAAAACCTGGACAAAAACTCCAACGTCACCACGGGAAAGGTATATTGGAACGTATTGCAGAAGGAGCGCCGCGGCGACTATGGAGGCAGCACCGTGCAGGTCATTCCCCACATTACCAATGAAATCAAAAGCCGGTTTTACCAAAACAATTCCGATGGGGAAACCCGCATTGCCATCATCGAGGTAGGCGGCACAGTGGGCGACATTGAAAGCCAGCCGTTTTTGGAATCCATCCGTCAGTTTCAGCATGAGGTCGGGCACGAAAATGCCATTTTGATTCATGTCACGCTGATTCCATATCTGAGCGCCTCCCAGGAACTAAAAACGAAGCCTACACAGGCAAGCGTGAAGGACTTACAGGGCATGGGCATCTGGCCGGATATTCTGGTATGCAGGAGCGAACATCCCCTTAATAAGGATATAAAAGAAAAAATTGCCCTCTTTTGCAATGTCCCGGACAAATATGTGCTGCAAAATCCGGATGTTCCATACCTGTATGAGGCCCCCCTTGCCATGGAAAAAGAGCGTCTGGCGCAGGCAGCATGTGAATGTCTGCATCTTCCCTGTCCCGAACCGGATTTAAAAGACTGGGAAAAGATGGTGGGAGATTTAAAGTATCCCACCGATTCTGTCACCATTGCACTGGTGGGAAAATACATTCAGCTTCATGACGCCTATATCAGCGTGGCGGAAGCCTTAAAACACGGCGGCATTGCCAACCATACTGCCGTAAACATAAAATGGATTGATTCCGAAACCGTGACGTCCGAAAACACCGACACACTGTTTTCGGACGTGCAGGGCATTCTGGTGCCCGGTGGTTTCGGACAACGCGGCATTGAAGGCATGATTCACGCCATCGGCCATGCAAGGGTCAGGAAAATTCCGTTTCTGGGTCTTTGTCTGGGAATGCAGCTTACCATTGTGGAATATGCCCGCAATGTCTTAGGCCTTGCGAAAGCCCACAGTTCGGAAATGGAACCCGACACCCCCCATCCCGTCATCGCCCTGATGCCGGACCAAAACGGTGTGGAAAATATCGGAGGCACCCTGCGGCTCGGCGCATATCCCTGCATACTTGCGGAAAACACCCTTGCACGCAGACTCTATGGGGAAAACCTGATTTCGGAACGCCACAGGCACCGCTACGAAGTCAACAATGCATACCGCCCTGCCCTGACAGAACACGGCCTGCTGCTCTCCGGCACATCGCCTGATAACCGTATTGTGGAAATATGTGAGTTAAAAGACCATCCCTATTTCATTGCCACACAGGCCCATCCGGAGTTTAAGTCCAGACCTAACAGACCTCATCCTTTATTTAAGGGTCTTATATCCGCTGCTTTACAATATAGAAACCAATAATTGGATTATTTATCCAAAAACAGGATATAAATATCGCATGATATTTATATCCTGTTTTAATTTTTTCTTCTTATTATTAAAAAATCCCCATCTATTTGGAGTTCATTGAATAAAAATTGTATTTTACAACCAACTGTTTTTTTACTAATATGCAAGTTTACATCTTATCACTTGCATTTTGAATATATCTTTTATTAATTTTGACTGTTTTTCCGTCATTGATATCATCAGGATAATAACATATAAAGCAGGGTAAACAACAAGCCCAGGCAAAATAAAAGCAGGCCAAACGACAAACTTCTGCCAATCATGACATTATTTTCACTCTGCTCCTTCTCAAGCATTGCCAAACGGTGTTCAAAAGAAACCTGAATGGGCCGTTTCCTGCACACAGTGCGGTTCAGAGCCTTTTTGGAACCGTCTAACAGCACACCGGCCGCATGGGTAAGAGCATTGCCCTCCTCCAGTTCATGAGAGAGGGGCGCATCCCTGTATACAGTCTTTCTCAAGCCTACTACAATATAATCGGGCAGCCGGTCAAGCAGCCTTAAAATAACACACAAACCAAACACAAATCCCTTTAACATAGGCCGGTATACCCTGTTTTCCAAATCCCATTTCGGCGGCCATCTGTCCACATACTCCCCATTTTTCATCATTCCTTTCCTTACTGCCAAAAGGTATGCCACTGCGCCTGACACAAGGGATAAAAACGCACCGGATAAGCTCTCCCCGTTAAAGGTTTGCAGTAAAATTCCACCTCCAATACCGGCGGCAGGAACAAAAACAGCTGTTATTGTTAGCAGGAATGCGCTTAGAACGCCCATATACTTTCTGTTTTCTTCATAAGATGCCTGAACTGTTCCATCCCTGTTTTTCTCCCAAAACACAGCGATATACAGTTTCGCCATATAGGCGGCGGTCAGTCCGCCACTTAATAAAAACAGGCCTTCCGCCCCCTTCATCCATATTCCGCCGAAAGATTCCCGCCAAATGGTCATCCCTTCATGAATCAGGCTTTTACTGACATATCCGTTAAACAATGGCACTCCCGCAAGGCCAAGGCTCCCCGCAAGAAAGAGCAGGTTTAAAAGCGGTTTCTTCCTTCCGAAGCCGCGTATATCGTTCAAATCCAGCTTATGCAGATTCATAAACACCACACCCGCTGCACAGAACAGCAGCAGCTTTAGCAGGGAGTGATTTACCATATGCAGAATTGCGCCGTTTAACGAGGCATGAAAACCTTCCCCGATTTCCCGGCCGCCAAACATTCCCGCAAGTCCCATTCCCGTAAAAACAAATCCTATCTGGGATACGGAAGAACATGCAAGCGTGCGCTTTAAATCCACGGAAAACAGGGCAAGGAGGGCGCCTGTAGTCATGGTAAGAAGTCCCAATATGAAGATAAGCTTTCCAAACGCCTCACTGCCGGCAAAAAGCTGTAACGTCAGCAGCATGCATCCAAACACACCCGTCTTGGTAAGAACACCGGATAAGAGCGCAGAGGCAGGAGCCGGCGCCACAGGATGTGCTTTGGGCAGCCAGATATGCAGGGGCGCCACACCGGCTTTCGCCCCAAATCCCACAAGCATCAGAATCCCTGCTGCTTTCAGCCTTCCTTTGTCTATCCCGTTTGCAGGTGCGCCCTGCCAGAAAACGCGCAAATCCCCCAGCGTAGAAAGTGTTTTCGTTTCCCCGTATAAAAGAAACATCCCCATCAGGATGCAAAGCCCGCCAAGGATGGCAATGGCAAGGTATGTTTCCGCCGCAAGCAACGATTCCTTCCGCTCATCCTGCGCCACCCACATATAGGATGTAAGGGACATGATTTCAAAAAACACAAACATGGTAAAAAAGTCGCCGGAAAGAAAAACACCCACTGTAGCGCCCAGCGTCAGTAACAAAAAGAAGTAATACCTGTTCTTATTTTCATAATCTTTCATATAGGAAAAGGAAAACAAGGTGCTGACAAACCACATGAATGCCGCCACAAGGGTATACAGCAGCCGAAAACCGTCCGTGGCAAAGGTAAGCCCCATACCGCAAAAGCCTTTCCATTCTGCCGCCGCTGCCGCCATGGCATATCCCGCCTTCAAGTCCATAAAAACCGGCAGGCTTTCCAAAAGCGGATGCAGGCACAAGACGGCGGCAAGCAGCACCTCTACCGACACAGTCACCGCCGCCATGATATTCCTCCGGCAATCCGGGCAAAGAACTTTTCCATCCATCCCGCCTTCCCCTGCATTTTCCCCCAAAAGACCGCACAGCCATGTCAGGAACGCCCCTATAAAGGGCCAAATTACCGCAAATGTAATCCAGACTTCCATTCTTTTGCCTCCTATCGCACCCCTGCCGCCACGTCAGATAAAAAACCGACGACAGGTGCGGAATATAATCCCAGAAACAAGATGCCAACCGCAAAAAAGTACAAAGGGATACGCATACACGCTCCCGGTTCCCCCGCTTTATCCTGATTTGCAAAATCCTCCTGCACTTTGGGAATAAACAGACGTATCACCAAGCCAAACATATAGATGGCCGTGAGCAGCGCCGACACCAAAAGCGCGCCGACGCCAAGATACGCCAGTCTGTTTTCGGTTGACACCGCCGCATACGCCAGATTCCATTTGCTGATAAAACCGGCAGTCAGGGGAACACCCATCAGGCTCAGGGCGGACACAGCAAAGCAGGCGGATACCCGGGGCATTTTCTTTCCCAGACCGTCAATCTCATAAACATACCGGCAGCCTGCTTTTTGCATCATGGCCCCCACGCTAAAGAAAGCGCATATTTTCATTACCGCATGGAATACCATATGACTTAATGCGCCTGTAAGCCCCACGGGCGTCATAATGGTAACACCGAACAGGATATACGAAAGATTGCTGGAGGTGGAATATGCCAGCCTCCTCTTGAGATGGGTTTCCTTAACCGCCTTGGAACAGCCGTATACAATCGTGACAATCGTCAGCGCCATCACCACATTCTGCGCCCAGGTTCCACACAGAAAATCGGTTCCGAAACTGTAATAGGTCAGGCGCATTATGGCAAAGGCGCCCGATTTCACCACTGCCACCGCATGGAGCAGGGCTGTCACCGGGGTAGGTGCGACACCCGCATCCGGCAGCCAGGAATGAAAAGGAAACAATGCCGCCTTCACGCCAAATCCGCAAAAAGCCAGCACATAGATGAAAAGCAGGATGTTTGTCCTATCCCCTATTTTCGCAATATCCAGCACTCCCCCATAAACAAAATTGGTGGTGCTGCCATAAACAATGATAAATATCAGCCCGATAAAGGCAAACGCTGCTCCCCCCAACGAATAATACAGGTATTTTCTACTTGCCAGAACTGCCTGCTTTGTCAGTGTATGCATGACAAGGGGAACCGTAACCAGTGTCAGAAGTTCATAAAAGAAATACATGGTTAACAGGTTTCCGGCAAAGGATATTCCCAGGGTAACTCCGTAAGTTATGATATAAAACAGAAAAAACTGTTTTTCCCTTTCCTCCTGTTTCATATATTCAAACGAATAAAGCGCCGCCAACGGCCAGAGCGCGGAAAGCATCCCTGCAAAAACCATGGACAAGCCATCCACCTTCAACTCAAGCGCCAGGTTTCCGGTAAAGTATACGATACGGAAAGTCTCCCCGGGGCTGTTCACCAATAGACTCCACACCAGTACAGAGGTGGCGCAAATTAAGATTTCCATATAAATCAGCATAACACTACGGCTTCTCCATTTTATAAGCGGCACCAAAATACTTCCCGCAATCGGCAGCAATATCGCTGCCGGCATCAAAACTTCGCTCATCCTGCCACCTCCTTAAAAAGGATTCCCGCCATGCTGCCGCAAAACTCCATTATCTTTCCGGGAAACATTCCCAAAAGCAAAACCGCCAATGCAAGGGCTGTCATGCTGATACACATAAGGAGCGGCGCCTCGTCCCTTTTTACACCCAAAGAACCCTCCTGCTGCCCCCGGTATTCCTTCCCCGGCAAAAAGCCTTTTACCGCTACCTGCAGCAGGTACAAAGCCGTAAGCATTGCGCTGACAAGCAGGATGGCCGCCCCCAAAACACCGTAAACCGGCAGACCGGACTCCATGCATCCCATTCCCAGATACCATTTGCTGACAAATCCGGCAAAAGGAGGCATTCCGATTAACGACAGGGAAAAAACAACATAACACCACATGGTAACAGGCATCTTTTTGCCGATTCCGGCAAGCTCGTCCACCCTTGTCTTTCCTGTTTTCCGGATAATTGCACCGGCAGCCAGAAACAGACCGCATTTCATAAGGGCGTGGCCGCCTGTGTGCAGCAGCGCTCCCTCAAGTCCCGGAGGCGTAAGAAGCGCAATTCCCAGCAGGATATAGGACACCTGGCTGACAGTGGAATACGCCAGCCTCTTCTTAAATACTTTTTCCCTGCACGCCATCGCCGAGCCTGTCAGAATGGTAATCATTATCAACACAAGCCATATTTTCTGTACCCAGGTTCCACGGATAAACTCTGTGCCGAACAGAAAATAGACCGTACGGATAACTCCCAGCACACCGGCTTTTACAATCACACCCGAAAGCGCTGCCGATGCCGGGGCAGGAGCCACGGGATGCGCGGCTGTCAGCCAGACATGCATGGGAAACATGCCGGCCTTCACACCAAAACCAAAAAGCATCAGAAAAACAGCGGTAAGCAGCAGACCGCCCTTTCCCTCAAGCAGCGACATATCCAGCACTCCCCCTGCAGTAAAGGTAAGGGTATTGGCATACCTGTTTAAAAAATAAATACCGAACAATACCATATAAGCGCCGGCAAGTGAAAAGAACAGATACTTCAGTCCTGCCAATACCGCTTCCCTGGTTCTTGTGTGCATAACCAGCGGAAGGGAAAGCAGGGTCATCAGCTCATAAAACACATAGAATGTAATGATATTCCCGGCAAAGTCGAGTCCCATTAAAATGCCGTATACCATCAGATAAAAACCATAATACCCTTTTTCCCTCTGTTCACGGGACATATAGGAAAAAGAATACAGACCTGCCGCCAGCCATACCACGGTCGTGACTGCCGCAAAGAAACGGCTGATACCGTCTGCCTTAAATAAAACAGGCAGGCTTCTCGTCAGGGAAAATACCGTAACAGGCACATTATCCTTTGTCACAAACAGTGCAGCCACCACCAGTACGCCGGATAATACCAGTGCAGCGGCAGTGTAAATACACATATTCTTTCTGTTTTTCCATCCGGGTAAAAGCAGCAGAAGCCCTGCGCACACCGGAACCAGTATGGACGCTACTATCATACAAACATCTCCAGTCCTTTTCCGATTACATCCACCAAAAATTGGGACATGGTTCCCAATAAAACATTTAAGGCCACAAGACAGATACATGAGGCGGCAAACAGTTTCTGTTTTCCAAACGTGCGCACCTCATAATCCGTTTTCATAGGCCGGTAAATCCTTATAACTGTTTTCATAAAGTAAATGGCATTCAGTATGGTACTGACTGCCAGCGCAATCAGCGCGGGCAGCATCTTGCCGTGGTTTAACACCGCGGCCTGGGAAAACAATAGCTTACTGATAAAACCGGAAAAAAGCGGCACTCCCACCATGGAAAGCGCACCTGCGCCGAAAGCCGCCCCCGCAATTTTGTTCCGGTAGGCAGAACCCTTCAAATCCGTAAAACGCTTACTCTGCCCCGACACGTCGGTCAGGCCCACACCGGCAATAAACAAAAGCGCCTTTGTTGCCGCATGGGAAAAAATATGAAAAATGGCTGCCGCCATCCCCGCCTGCGTCCCCATGCCGATACCCATATAGATATACCCAATCTGCGCCACGGAAGAAAAAGCAACCATACGCCGGATATCATCCTCCTTAATTGCGCTTAAGGAACCGAATATCATACCTGCAAGCCCAAACACAAACAGGATATTATTGATTTTGCTGTCGCCAAACACCTCAAATCCAATCACCCGGTAGATAATCTTTATCAGCAAAAAGATATACCCCTTGCTCACAAGGCTTGACAGGATTGCCGCGCTTGATGCCGTGGAGTATCCATAGGCGTCAGGCACCCATGTGTGAAAGGGAAACAGGGCGCTCTTTATGGCAAGGCCAACCGTCATAAGGCCGATTGTGATGGTGAGCGGAACCTGATACCGTCCGGAAGCATGGAGCATCACCACGGCCTCCCTGATATTTTCCATTAAAAGATGGCCTGTCAAATCATACAGCATACAAAGGCCCATCAGCAAAAGGCCTGAGCCTAAAAGGCTCATAATCATATACCTGACTGCCGCCTCTATGGTACGCCCGGTCTGCCTAATCATAATCAGTCCGCATGCCGAAATGGTGTTGATTTCCACAAACACATATGCCGTAAACAAATCGTTGGTATAGATAATCGCTAACAGGGAGCAGAGCATCATATTTGTCAGGATATAGTAATAGTTCAGCTTTTCCGCTTCTATCTCTTCCTCGATATGCTTCCTGCCTCCCCACAGGGAAAACAACATGATGAAACAAAAAAACAGCGCCAGCGCCGACTCCAACACCCCTGCCCGAATTTCATTGCCGAAGGGCGCGGGAAAATGTCCCATTTTGTAAGTATAGCTTTCCCCTGTCTGCAAGGTAAAGACAAGGGTTGCCGCCGACAAAACCATCACAGCCGTCAAAACAACCCGGTTTATCACACGCGCCGCTTTTCCGTTCATTACGGAACAGACCGCACCGGAAAACAGGGAAAGCACTATGGACAGAAAGGGAAAATTCTGTACAAAAGCCATCTATCTCCCCTCCTTTTTGAGCAGCGCGGAAATCTCATCCAAATCAAGGGTGTGATACCTGCGGTACAGCCGGATGGTCAGGGAAAGCATCAACGCCGTCACCGACACGGAAACCACAATACCGGTCAGCACAAGTCCGCCGGGAACCGGATTAATGTATGCCTCCACGCTCTGTATGCCGTCTGTCACAATGGGCGCAGCCCTGCCGGTAATATACCCTTTTTCCGCCAGAAAAAGGTAAATGGCGCTGTCCATGATATTTAATCCGATAATTTTCTTTATCAGGTTTTTCTGTAAAAGCAGGTTACAGAAACCAATGCCAAACAGCAGCATGGCAACCGCTTCCCCAAAATTCAAAAACAGGTTCGGACCCATACTAAAACCCTCCCTTCCGAAACAGGGCGTAAAAAGCATACATGGTACACGCAACCACCAGCCCCACGCAGATATTTAACGGCAGGATAAGCCCGCTGCTCAAAATGGCTCCGGGCGTCCCAAGAGGTATCGCACTGTGTATATCATTTGCACCCGTATAAAAGGAATAACTTTTTGCCAGACAATAAAAAGCCAGCGAAAACAGGCAGACCCTTTTGTATGTTTTTTCCGTAAAAAAACGTTCCGTTTTTGCAAAGCCGAAAGCGTTCAGGTACAAAATCAATCCCGAACCGATAATCGCGCCTCCCGAAAAGCCGCCGCCGGGTGAGAGATGTCCGTTCAAAATCACATATATGCCGAAAATCATTATCATGGGAACCAGCACAAACGCGGCCTTTTGCAGAATGGTATCGTTTTTGGGTTCGTAAATACGGTCATTTTCCTCTTGTTTCCCCTTACCTGCACGCAGCAATACAAATACCGTAACCGCCGCGACAAATAATACATGGGATTCCCCCAATGTGTCAAAGGCCCGGTAATCCAGAATCATACCGGTGACAATATTGACTGCCCCTGTCTCCTGAAGTCCCTTTTCAATATAACGCGCAGAAACCTCATTGTTATCCGGGTTGGCGGCATGTCCCACCGGCGGCAGGAAAGATACTGCCAGCAGGAGAAGCAGAATCAAAAGGATACCGAAATCCACAGCAAGAATGCGGTAAAGATGTTTAAAAAACTTATATTCCCTGTTGTGCTCCACATCGTTTACGCGCTCACGGAGACGCTTGTTCTCCCGCATACGCTCCATAAGCACCTCTTGCGGCACTTCATATTCTTCCTGAGGTTTTACCTCCACATTTCCCTCATACAAATCCTCTTCCCCGTCCAGCCAGGCAAGAAACCTATCCTTCTTCATCCGTCTCTTCCTCCCTGATTGCATGGATTTTTTTCAGCGTCACAAAAAAAAGCAGACTCGTCACGCCTGCCCCCACGGCAGCCTCGGTAATCGCCAAATCCGGGGATTCCAGACAAATCCAAATCATCGACATCACCAGGGAGAAGGACATGTAGATAATAATGGAATTTAACAAATTTTTGGATAAGCTGACGGAAACCGCACAGACCACCAGAAATCCCAGTAAAAGATACTGTAGGATAATCATGCTTTTTCTCCCTCCTTATCCGTTTCCTTATCCTCTTGCACCTCACAGAAGTCTGAAAGGTTCCCGCATGTAGTGGTTTCCAGCCTTGCAACCAGATGGGCGGAAACCGGGGATGCGCACCAAAGAAACAAAATAACCAGAGCCATCTTCAGGGTAGTAAAATTAAATCCGGAAAAAATCATAAGCCCCGCCATGGAAAAACTGATGCCCAGCGTATCTCCCATGGCTGCCGCATGCATCCGGTTCAGCACATATTTATAACGGAACACGCCTGCCAGCTGTACAAAAAAAATCAATATGCCAATCGCAAGGAACACTGTTCCTGCCACAAACCTAATCCATTCAAGCATCCTGCGTCTCCTCTCCGCTTTCCTTTCGGGACTTCTTTTTTGCCAGATAAACACCCATGTAAACCTTTGTCAGCACAATCACCGCCAGAAAGCTTATCATGGCATATATAAGGCAGATATCCACCAGATAACCTTCTCCAAGCAGCAATGCAAAGACAGCAATCATCACCATAACCATGGTTCCCATCATGTTGACCGCCACAACCCTGTCTGCAACCAGAGGTCCTCTCACCGCCCGAATCAGACAGGCAAATAAAAACAGTGCCATCAATACCAGCACCACGATAAATTCCGTATGATAAAGACTTTCTAAGTTCATGCCTCGATTCCTTCCTCCATTTTTTTCAACATCCTGACAAAAACAGAGTTGTCAATACCCTCCGCCAGACTTTTGTCCAGGCAGTGCACCGTATAAACATCCTCCTCAAGGGATACCGTAATGGTACCGGGTGTAAGCGTAATGGAATTTGCCAGAAGCGCCCTTGCGGTCTTTGTCTTCAAATCCGTTTTGAAATGCATCAGTACCGGCTCATTCTGATACCGCGGTGATAAAATCATATGCATGACAGCCACATTTGCCTTGATAATTTCCCACACCAGTACCGCCACATACTGTAATATGCAAAAGCTTTTTCTAAAAACAATAATATCTTTTTTAAAACTATAATCCATGAAAGCACAGATAAAGGCATACAGCAGTGCCGCAACAGCCAGCCCGAACAATATGATTTCCAATGTAACCTTTCCGTTAAAAATGAGCCACATCAAAAAGAACACTATGTACATGGGAGGCCTCCTCTCAAAAGTGATAAATCCTATGATTTCCAATGACAAAGCAGGTACGGCCTTAGGCCAGTACCTGCTTTACTTTTTCCGTAAGCTGTGCTGCACTCATGGCGCCCACATCATTTGATTTTACTTCGCCGTCCTTAAAAATCAAAAAGGTCGGAATACTTACCACGCGGTATCTCTGTGCAAGTTCGGGTTCGTCATCCACATTCACTTTAAATACTTTTACTTTGCCCGATAACTCATCCGCCAGTTTTTCCACCACCGGGGCCATCATTTTACAGGGACCGCACCAGTCGGCATAAAAGTCCACAAGTACCGGCAAATCCGCCTGTAATACCTCCGCATCAAAATTCTGTTTTGTCAGTTTCATTTCCATGTCCGCCATCCTTTCCTCTTTGCTGGTAGTATGCCACATTTATCAATTTCCATACCAGTTCTTTTGTTATCTGTAGATGATATACTTGCATATGGGGTTCCCCATTGAAGAGAACTTTTCTTCATATTCCGTCATAATATTTCCTTCAAGCATATCTGTTTCGCGGTGCAAATCATAAGTGAGCGCCTGCGTCTTCCAGCCTGCTTCCGAGAGTTCTGCCACTGCAAAATCAAAAAGTTCCCTGTTGTCCGTCTTAAACTCCAGTTGTCCCTCCGGCCTTAATATGTAATCATAACGCTCCAAAAACTGTCTGGAGGGCAGCCTTCTTCTGGCATGGCGCTCTTTCGGCCACGGGTCGGAAAAGTTCAGGTATATCCTGTCCACTTCATGCTCACCGAACACTTCCGTTATCTCCTCAGCGTCCATGCGGATAAACTTTAAGTTCGGCAGTTCCTCTTCTTCCATTTTCTGAAGGGCGCGCAGCAACACGCTGGAATACTTTTCAATGCCTATGTAGTTGATATTCGGATTCTGTGAGGCCGATGTGTGCAGAAACCTGCCCTTCCCCATACCAATCTCAATATACAGGGGATTTTCATTGCCAAACAGGCTTTTCCATTTTCCTTTTCTTTCTTTGGGCTCCTGAATCACAAACCTGCTGTTTCCTATTATCTCCCTGGAACCTGTTATATTTCTCAAGCGCATCCGTTTTACACCGTTGTCCTAATACTGTTTTATTTTATGTCCAAGCTGTACTATCAGCAATTAGTATATCCCATTTTCTTAAAAAGTCAAGAAACCTCTTTGGTTTTTCTTTAAAATGGTGTATGATAATAGGGCATATTCATTGAGGAAGGATGTCGTTTATTTTGCGTAAACTGCATGATAGATTTTATGTTATTTTTCTGGCACTCTGCTTTCTGTGCATCTGGCAGCGCTGTACGCTGACAGCATGGGCGCTTCCCGTCCTTGGCGATGCAGAAGCACGGACCGCCATTCCGGTGGAATCCAATGCCATCCCCAACTGGCCGGACGGTCCCATCGTGAACGCCCAATCCGCCATCTTAATAGATGCGGAAAGCGGTGTTATTCTGTATGCCAAAAATATTCACGAGCCCTTGTATCCTGCCAGCACCACCAAGCTTCTGACCTGCCTGATAGCAGTCGAAACATGTGCCATGGATGAAATTGTCACGTTTTCCTATGAAGCCGTTTTTGACACCCCCAGGGACAGTAACCATATTGCCATGGATGTAGGGTATGAACTCACCATGGAGCAGTGCCTCAACGCCATACTGATTGCATCCGCCAACGAGGTATCCTTTGCCGTTGCGGAGCATATTACAGGTACATCATGGCAGGATTTTGCCGAAACCATGAATACACGTGCCGAACAGCTTGGCTGTGTGGATTCCCACTTTGTCAATCCAAACGGCCTGCCGGATGAGAACCATTATACTTCCTCACATGACTTGTCCATGATTGGACGGGCCTTTTTCGCCAACGAACTTTTGTGCAAAATTTCTTCTTCCCTAAGACTGGACATCCCTGCCACGGACATGCAGCCGAAGCACGTTATTGAAAACGCCAAAAATCAGCTGCTGCCCGGCAAAACATACGCATACGAATATTTAGTCGGCAGCAAGACCGGATATACGGATGCCGCAAAGAGCACTCTGGTTTCCTGTGCGGAAAAAGACGGTATGAAACTGATTGCCGTGGTAATGGCAGAAGATTCTCCAAGCCAGTATGTGGATACGGTTGCCCTCTTCAATTACGGTTTCACTAACTTTGAACGAATTAATATTTCCCAGAAGGAAACCCGGTACAATATCGACAATGCCAGCTTTTTTTACAGCAACAACGACATTTTCGGCAGTTCCAGGCCGCTTCTTTCCTTAAATCAGGAGGACTATATCGTTCTTCCCAAAACAGTGCCTTTTGAAGATGTCAGCTCTTCCATCTCCTATGATACACAGGAGGAAGGCGTTGCGGCAGTCATCACCTATACATACCAGGGACAATTTATCGGCTCCGTATCAGTGGATTTTGCACAGGATAAGGAAAACCGGTACGCTTTCGAGGACGGTACCCTCCAATCCTCCCAGGCAGAAACATCCAACTCCCCAAAAGCCGAGCCAAACATCATTTTTATCAATGTTATCAAAGTGATTTTATGGATTATAGGTATTGCAGGCGCATTTATCGTGATTATTTCTCTTCACGCCTTTATTGTTAACTACCAGTTTGCCACAAAAGAACGCAGCGGACGCAGGGGATGGCTCAGAAGGCGCCGGCTCAAGCAAAACCGCTATCCCGACAGACAGCGGGCGCGTGTTGCGGCAAGGCACAGAAAAAAAGCCAAACGCCCCAGCCGTTTCCGGGACTTTGACTTTTAATGCCGCTTATTTTTTATGCCGCCTTTTCCGGCGCAGCTCGCTTGCATGTTCTTTTCTTTGCTTTATGGCTTCCGCCTCTTCACAGGAGATGAATTTAGTGGTTTTTACTACATAAACCTCATCTCCTTCCGTTCTTCGGATTCGGATTTTTCCTTTCATATATCCATGTACATCACAGCAGGCCAGACAATAATAATGTTTACCGTTAGGCGTAAACCACCTTATTTTTTTCTTCAGGTTTTTATGGCACAAATAACATTTGCTGGCGGAAACCTCTTTGTCTGCCATCGCTGCCGCCTTTGAGGGAAAGACCCTGGAAATGTATTTGGCATAATTATCAAATACTACCCTGACTTCCTCTTCCCTTGTCCTTGGCGGGTTAAACACATCATAAGAATAATTACCAAATACTTCCGAAGGCATCTTGGCCAGCACTTTACCGGCATAATATGCATCACTAAAGGCACGGTGAAACGGAATATCCTTTTCAATTTTCAAAAAATCCACTGCATATTCCAACGCCCGTCTGCTCCTGCCGTCCTCAAAAGCCTTACTGAAAAGCTTCTGCACATCCAGAAAACGAATCGGCCCGTTTGCTAAAGGCTTCATACCATAATAACGCATGTTATCCTGCAGTTCAGTCAAATCAAGCGGTCCCCATGTACAGAAAATGCAGTCCTCTCCACACCATTCAAGAAATTCCTGCATAACTTCCGCAAAAGGCCTCCCGTGCTCCAGTTCACGCATCTGCATATGAATCAGTCTGCTCGTAATTTTATGAAGTTCATGATATACCTGTGGTTTTATCAGCTGGCTGAACTCTCCCACTATTACCTTATCCGGGTTTAACCTGACAGCGCCTATTTCGATAATTTCAAACTGCAGTCCTTCTTTCCCGCCATGCTCCTCGCTGCCCTGGTTCCATTCCAAATCCAGTATAATATAATCCATAACCGTCCCTTTGTCCGCATTTCGCTTTCCTTCGTTTCAAGCACCTGCATAATATTATACTACTAAACCGCACATATTACCACTACATGTTCGTATCCCCGGCCGGCGGAAAGGAGTTCAGCGTGCATTTGATTCCATAAAGGACCGTGTAAAAACGCTGGTACTTGGATGTCGTTCTTTGACATCCTATGTACCACTGCGTTTTTACCCGAGCGAAAGCGTGTCCTGTTGGAACAAATGCACGCTGAACTCCTTTCCGCCGTCTGGCAGTTATTCCTCCGGCTTTTTGTAGAAACGCCCCAATACTTCCTGCGTCTTTATTACATTGATAAAGGCTTTTTCATCCACTTTCCTGATTTCACGGATTACCATCTTGGTTTCTGCGCTGGATACTACGGAATATACCACATTTCTTTCACAATGCTCAAAAGAGCCTTCTCCTTCCAGCACGGTTGCCCCGTGGTTGCTGACCACTGAAATGGCATCACAGACTTCCCTCGGCTTATTTGTCACGATGAACAGGGTTCCCTGCTGGTATTTTTTGTACAGGCTGTGCAGTACCTGCGTGGATGCATACTGGAAAAGAATAGAGTATAAGGCCTTGTCCCATCCAAACAACACGCCTGCTACCGAAAGTATGATAATGTTAATTCCTAATATAACATTAAAGGAATCCACCCCATTCTTCTCGGAGAGATATATGGCAATAAAATCCGTTCCGCCGCTGGTAGCTCCCATCAAAAGGCAAAGGCTGATGACAAAACCGTTAATCATGCCGCCAAAAATACTGATGAGCAGAATGTCCTGCGTAATAACATAAGCAGGAATCAAGTCCGTAAAAATACTGGTAAGTATAATCATCAGGCAGGAATACAGCGTGAACTTCTTCCCGATAAATTTGTACCCGATATAGATTGGAACAGCGTTTAAAAGAAGATTCACTACTGTATATGGAATCTCTATATGAAAAATCATCTCAGCAATTCTCTGCAACAGAATTGTAAGCCCGGTAGCTCCTCCCGGATAGAGTCCGCCTGTCCTGACAAATGTCTTAATGTTTACAGCCATAAGTAACGCGGATAAAACAATAAAGAAAATTCTTCTTGCGTTCTGTTTCATAACCTTCTCCTCTTCGGTCAGCCGCTTTGAAGCCCAATTTAAGGCAACGGATTAATATGCCCTGCCCCAGTAAACCATTTTCTTAGCGGGCTTTCCACAGCAGACACAGGTTTCCGCTATCTGTTCCTGTTCAAAAGGAATGCATCTGCTCGTAACACTCCATTTTTCTTTTATCATATCCTCACAGGACTGCTCACCGCACCACATCGCTTTTACAAATCCGGATTTTTCCGTAAACAACTTTTCAAATTCTTCCATATCCTTTGCGGTATAAGTATGAGCGTCCCTGTGTGTGCGGGCTCTTTCCAGCATATCGTGATGAATGGTTCCCAGCAAATCTCTTACCTTCTCTTCCACTTCATCCAAGGATACTTCTATTTTTTCCCTTGTATCCCTTCTGCAAAGCACACATTTGCCTTCCTCGATATCTTTAGGTCCGATTTCCAGACGAAGGGGAAAGCCCCGCATCTCCGCTTCCGCAAATTTATAACCGGGACTCTTGTCCGTGTCATCCACCTTCACCCTGAAACTGCCTTTCAAGCGGTCACGCAGTTCATAAGCTTTTTCCAAAACCCCTTCTTTTTTCTGCTGAATCGGAATAATTGCCACCTGTATGGGCGCTACCTTAGGGGGCAGTACCAATCCAAAATCATCCCCGTGCACCATGATGATTGCGCCTATCATTCTCGTGGTCATACCCCATGAAGTCTGATGGACATATTGCAGGGTATTGTCCTTACCGGTAAACTGAATGCCAAAAGCTTTTGCAAAGCCGTCACCAAAATTATGGCTGGTACCGGATTGCAGCGCCTTGCCGTCATGCATCAAGGATTCAATCGTATAAGTAGCCACCGCGCCTGCAAATTTTTCCTTATCCGTCTTTTTCCCCTTGATAACAGGAATCGCAAGTACTTCTTCGCAAAAATCTGCATAGACATTGAGCATCTGAATGGTTCTTTCCTCTGCTTCCTCTGCCGTGGCATGGGCCGTATGACCCTCCTGCCACAAAAACTCCCTGGAACGCAGAAAGGGCCTTGTCTCCTTTTCCCAGCGGACAACCGAACACCACTGGTTATATACCTTGGGCAAATCCCTGTATGACTGTATGTCATTTTTATAGAAGTCACAGAAAAGCGTTTCGGAAGTAGGCCTTACACAAAGCCTTTCCTGCAAAGGCTGCAACCCGCCGTGCGTCACCCATGCCACTTCAGGGGCAAACCCTTCCACATGGTCTTTTTCCTTTTCCAGAAGGCTTTCCGGTATAAACATAGGCAGATATACGTTCTGCACTCCCGTTTCCTTAAAGCGTTCATCAAGCTGTTTTTGCAAGAGCTCCCAAATAGCATAACCGGCAGGCTTGATTACCATACAGCCTTTTACGCTCGTATAATCAATTAACTCCGCCTTTTTTACAATATCCGTATACCATTGCGCAAAATCCTCTTCCATGGAAGTAATCGCTTCCACTAATTTTTTTTCTGCCATTTTTTCTCCTCCTCTTTTTTACTTGACTTGTCAGACGATTTTCAAACAAAAAAACGCCGGCTCCGTCCCCAAAGGGACCGGAAAACCGGCGGTACCACCCTGTTTAATGCATGAATTACACATGTTATGAATCCCGCATTCTGCTCATTATGCCGATAACGCCGGCGCTGCGCCGCATTTTCATGCGGGACTCGGAGGCAGGTTCAGGGGCTTCCTGCAAGGGCTTTTCACCAGCCAGCCCTCTCTCTTAATGATTCCACACCCTTACTAACCCTCGTCATTGCCATAATCACTGTATAAACATATTGAAAAGTATGTAGTGATTGTAGGACAGTTATACTGAATTGTCAAGACAGAAACAAGAAATATATCACGGAAACCGGTATTTATAAATGCCTCACATATACTCTCGAATCCTCTCCGTTTGTATCTTGCATCATTTGAAAAAAATCATAACCATACTTTTCATATAACCCGCTATGGTTCGTGGAAATGTAAATATTTTTTTCACCGGCCTCTTTTGCCAATGCTTCCGCATGGTGAAGCAATCTTCCGGCGCAGCGTTTCCCTCTGTATGCGGGAAACGTATATACCCATCCAATCCACGGCTTTAAATCTGTCGGCCAGATATCGTCTCTTTCAGCAAATGTACAAAAGGAGATTAACTTTCCTCCATCTGTCAGCATAAGAACCTTTGCATTTTCGCCGACTAATTGCTTCAGTTTATGGTTCTGAAGCAAATCATATAAATACCGGCCGGCTCCCCAATCACTTTCTTTGATTTTTGAAAGCCAATATTCTTTATTGTCTGAACTAAAGTATTCTATTATTTCCATTTTCGTCTTCATCCTTTCTCAAAAACCATTTTTTTATAAAATTTCACGCTAACCGCCATTTTGCCACTGCGTGGCAACACAAATCTGTGCGGAGAATGCCGTATTTTAGGCATTCTCCAGTGTGAGAAATGTCTGCTACGCAGACATTAGAAGTTCTCCGCGAAACAGCCTCTGCTGTGAGCGAAAACTGCCAAAGGCAGT